>ENA-UEPD01001191-UEPD01001191.1-human-gut-metagenome-genome-assembly--contig:-NODE-1191-length-15682-cov-48.766806_pt1 | contig 15682 bp, 19 predicted proteins | sample MGYA00242895_ERZ507906 | MGnify/ENA primary metagenome ERZ507906 (study PRJEB26167, sample SAMN06115416) | human gut metagenome | host: Homo sapiens | place: China:Guizhou | collected 2015-03-03... | reverse complement strand
GGATATCAAAGTCTCTTGCCTTTTATACAGGTGAATGACAGAGGCTTACTGGATGTGATAGGAGCATGTGATGGAGTTGTGATTAGAAAGAATTTTGTAGAATATGTTACTGTTCCCAAAATATTGAATGCCAAAGAGGCTGTTGCCGGCGTATTGTGGGCGGCTGTTATAATGGAAACAGAACAACTGAAAAAATAAACAGGAATGAGAATTTTGCGTAATCTGATTATAATTAGTGTATTACTTGTATCTGTTACTGTACAGGCAAGTGGTGTGGATGAGTTGGTGCGTATCAAGCAAAATTATGCCCGAATGTTGGTTCCTTCCGGTAAAGATCCGTTTGGTTTATTGTCCATCCTTTCGTCTATTCAACCGGAAACAGAGATTTCGGATCAGGTTGTGGTAGAGTTGCATCAGCGATATCCTTTTGATTTAAAGAAAGTAGAAACTTATCTGTCTTCTTTCACGGAAGCCGGAACATGGCCGGATATTAATTATGATGACAAAAAGCGTTCTGGCTGGGAGCCTAAAATTCATGCGGAACGTATTCTGGAGCTGGTAAAGCTCTATAACTCCGATCAGACTTCCTACTATCGTTCTTCGGAGGTGGAAGCGGTTATTCATAAAGCTTTGAATTATTGGTTTACTGCTAAACCTGTATGTTTGAACTGGTGGTATAATCAAATAGGTATTCCTAAAACACTGGGTACGGTTTTTATCTTGTTTGAGAAGCAATTGACCCCTGTGGAGAAACAGAACGCTATAACTGTAATGGAGAATGCTAAGTTTGGGATGACCGGACAGAATAAGGTATGGCTTGCCGGAAATGTGATGATGCGTGCATTATTACAGAATGATTATGAGTTGGTAAAGATGGCGCGTGATACCATTGCATCTGAAATAGTCACAGCTTTTGCAGAATGATAATTTTTAATGTGTCTGCCTTGCAGGAGGAAGGTATTTATCAGGTTGGCAAAGGATACTTGTACAGCTTGTTGCTGCTTGTAGTTTGCGATTGGTGGATATGGGGGCTGTCTGTTCTTGTCGGGCACGTTTGGGGATAAGGAAAGAGCTTGGGGGATTTTTGTCATCGGCTGACAGGACTGATAGCGGGCTGAAAGGACTACTGTCAGCCTTATGTATTGTGTAATAGTGAGTTATGGTGGCTGATTGGACTGAAGGAAGGTTCTTGAAATAGGTATATGTAAGAGTGTTTTCGGGTTTGTACTTGGTCTTCCTTATTCTTATCCTGTCTCAAATGTTGTTCCATGTACATGCAGGGAGGTATTCCGTACAGTTCCTTGAAAGCAGTCGGGAAATTGTTGGGATTGGTGGATCCGGTCAAGTCCGCCACTTCAGCCTATATTTCTTATCATTGGAATTCTGAACGTATCCGCAGGGCTTGAACCGGATTGGCTTCATGTTCTTTTGGGACAGTATTGCCAGCCGGTATGCTCCCGGACAGCTTGCGCGTAACAATATGTGCGGTATCCGTTCTGCAATCTTTTATGACAACCCGGCCGGTCTTTTCCGAAAGTGCTCCCATACTCCTCGTCCGTCGGTACATGATCCGCATTCACCTTGCAGTTATAATCGGATTTCATGTTCAGGGCATCAGTGAAACAGGATGATAAATTTTATTCTACCCAAAGCATGTCACTCATGATCCCGTCTGATATGAAGATTCCTTTACGCGTCAGTTTCAGCGTATCGTTTTTTATTTCCAGTGTTCCTTGTTGTAAATGCGGGGTGGCCATACGCAGGCAGTATTTGTACAGTTCTTCTCCATATTGTTTCCTGAGTTTGGGCAGTGGCATTCCCCATTGTGTACGTATGTGGGTAATGACAAAATCATTGTAACGGGTATATAAGTCAAGTTCTTCTACTTCGAATGTGGGATTTCCGTTAGAAATACCTCTTATATATTCGTTTAGTGAGGCTACATTCCATTGGCGTGAAGTACCATTGTATGAATGTGCGGAAGGACCACAGCCCAAATATTTCTTTTCAGTCCAATAACTGGAGTTGTGCCGGGAGTGAAAACCGGGTAGGCAGAAATTGGATATTTCATAATGTTCGTATCCGGCAGCGGTGAGGCTGTCAATCAGTGTGCCGAATAAGGAAACGCTCAGATCTTCATCGGCCTCTTCCAGTTTATGTTGTTCACGAAGTTGCCAAAGAGTGGTTCCTTCTTCATAAATAAGGTGATAAGCGGAAATATGTTCCGGATGCAAAGCGAGGGCTTGTTTTAAATCTTCTTTCCACGAAGCAAGTGTTTCTCCGGGTAGTCCGTACATCAAGTCAATACTAATATTCCGGAAACCGGCAGTACGACAGTTTTGGAAAGCACGGATGGCTTGTTCGGCTGTGTGGCGGCGTTGAAGCAGTTTTAAAGTGGAGTCTTGAAAAGTTTGAATTCCCATACTTATCCGGTTAAAAGGAAAGGTGCGTAACATGGAAATGTATTCTGGCGTTAAGTCATCGGGATTAGCTTCCAAAGTGATTTCAGCATCGGGGATTACTTTGTATACCTTATAAATATGGGAGAAGATTGCTTCGAAATCTTCTTTTGCCAGTTGCGAGGGAGTGCCGCCGCCCAGATATATCGTTTCTATATGCTCGCCTTCCAGATAGGCTTCCCGGTCGGTTAGTTCGCGGCATAAGGCACGGATGTATGCTGTTTTCTGTTCGCTACGGGTGGTGGAGAAAAAATCGCAGTAAATACAACGTTTTTTGCAAAAGGGGATATGTAGATAAATACCTGCCATGATCATTTATTTTTCAGCAAAGCTACGAAAAAAATAGTGATAAGATAGAATATCTGCCGTAAAACATAGTTTAGTAACACTATCCTTTGAGTTGCTTTTTTTCTCTTTATTTTCTAATTTGCGCTCCACATTTTTAGGAGATATGAAACACATATCCGTTTGTTAATAATTAAACCTTAGATATCATGAAAGTATATCAGACTAACGAAATTAAAAACATTGCACTTCTTGGCAATGATGGCTCAGGTAAAACCACCCTCACAGAGTCTTTGCTCTTTGAGAGTGGTATTATAAAACGTCGTGGCAGAATTACTGCCAAAAACACGGTTAGTGATTATTTTCCGGTAGAGCAAGAATATGGTTATTCAGTGTTCTCTACCGTTTATCATGTAGAATGGAATGGAAAAAAACTAAATATAATTGACTGTCCGGGTAGTGATGACTTCGTAGGGGCTGCCATAACCGCGCTAAATGTAACCGATACTGCTATTTTGCTGCTGAATGGACAATACGGTCCCGAAGTAGGTACTCAGAACCACTTCCGTTATACTGAAAAGCTGGGCAAGCCGGTTATCTTTTTGGTCAATCAGCTTGATAATGAGAAATGTGACTATGACAATGTGCTCGAACAGTTGCGTAGCATTTATGGCTCCAAGGTAGTTCCCGTGCAGTATCCTCTTGAAACGGGACCTAATTTTCATGAACTCATTGACGTACTGTTGATGAAGAAATATTCATGGGGACCTGAAGGGGGCGCTCCTACAATTGAAGAGATTCCTGATTCTGAGAAAGAAAAGGCATTGGAAATGCATAAAGCTTTGGTAGAGGCTGCTGCTGAAAATGATGAGACACTGATGGAAAAGTTCTTTGAATCGGAATCATTGACTGAAGATGAAATGCGTGAAGGTATCCGTAAGGGATTGGCGGCACGTGGTATGTTCCCTGTTTTCTGTGTATGTGCAGGTAAGGATATGGGTGTCCGTCGTCTGATGGAATTCTTAGGTAATGTTGTTCCATTCGTATCGGATATGCCTGTGGTTCATAATACCCGTGGTGTTCCTGTGCCTCCCGATGCGAATGGCCCTACTTCTCTTTATTTCTTCAAGACTGCCGTTGAACCCCATATCGGTGGTGTGCAGTATTTTAAAGTGATGAGCGGAAAAGTACACGAAGGTGACGATTTGACTAATGCTGATCGTGGCTCTAAAGAGCGTATGGCACAGCTTTTTGTTTGTGCGGGAGCTAATCGTATTCCGGTGCAGGAACTGGTAGCCGGAGATATTGGTTGTACTGTGAAATTGAAAGATGTAAAGACTGGAAATACCTTGAACGGCAAAGACTGTGAAAACCGGTTTAACTTCATTAAATATCCTAATGCTAAATACTCGCGTGCCATCAAGCCTGTAAATGAGGCTGATGTAGAGAAGATGATGGTTATATTGAACCGTATGCGTGAGGAAGATCCTACTTGGGAAGTGGAGCAATCTAAGGAATTGAAACAGACTATTGTGCATGGACAAGGTGAGTTTCATCTCCGTACCTTGAAGTGGCGTTTGGAAAATAACGAAAAATTGCAGATTAAGTTCGAGGAGCCTAAGATCCCTTATCGTGAAACAATCACTAAAGCAGCCCGTGCCGATTATCGTCATAAGAAACAATCAGGCGGTGCTGGGCAATTTGGTGAGGTCCATCTCATTGTTGAACCTTATTATGAAGGAATGCCTGTACCCGAAACGTATAAGTTTAACGGTCAGGAATTCAAGATAAATGTGAAGGGGACTGAGGAAATACCTTTGGAATGGGGTGGTAAATTAGTCTTTATTAACAGTATCGTGGGAGGATCTATTGATGCCCGTTTTATGCCTGCTATCTTGAAAGGGATTATGAGCCGGATGGAGCAGGGTCCGTTGACAGGTTCGTATGCGCGTGATGTACGAGTGATTGTTTATGATGGTAAGATGCATCCGGTAGACTCAAATGAAATCTCTTTTATGCTTGCAGGACGTAATGCATTCAGTGAGGCATTTAAGAATGCCGGACCTAAGATTCTGGAGCCGATTTATGATGTGGAGGTTTTCGTTCCCAGCGATAAAATGGGCGATGTGATGAGTGATTTGCAAGGTCGTCGTGGTATGATTATGGGGATGAGCAGTGAAAGTGGATACGAAAAACTGGTTGCAAAAGTACCTCTGAAAGAAATGTCTTCTTATTCCACTTCTTTAAGTTCTTTGACAGGCGGTCGCGCTTCATTTATTATGAAGTTTGCCAGCTATGAATTGGTTCCGACAGACGTACAAGAAAAATTGATGAAGGAATTTGAAGCTAAAGAGAATAAAGATGATTGATAAAGTGTAAAATTTCGTACTTAGAAGAGACGTATTTCGTTAAAAATGCGTCTCTTTTTATTTAAGGTAACTTAAACTTTTAGGTTTGTTATTTGGCTTTGAACTTAATTTTTTATTATTTTTGCAAACCAATTGGCGTAAATTTTGTTATAATAGTCAGAATCTTAGCTTAAATGACTTTTTCGGTTAATTATAGAGAATGGCCGTTTAAATTTGGTTAATCTATTGTGTGATGAGATTTAACGCTTTTAATTTTGCTGGCATGAAAAAGTCTACTATTTGGGTATTAGGTATTGTAATGGGGCTATCATTTCTTAGCTTGTTGTATTTGCAGGTAAGCTATATTGAAGAAATGGTGAAAATGCGCAAAGGGCAATTTGATGAGTCTGTTCAGCGCAGCTTGGTCCAGGCGTGTCGGAATATTGAGTTGGTGGAAACTAAAAAGTATCTTGAGGATGATGCGATTGCTACGGAAAAAGCAGCACAGCTGTCCAGGGAGCAGTCCGAAGAGAAGAAGGGGGAAGGAAGTGGTGATGTGGTGGCGCATACGCATGAGTATTCCATTACTTCCGACGGATTGAACGGTTACTCTACTTTTGAATTGAAGATGAGGTTCAGTGCGAATCGTCCTTCTAATATTCCTAAAGCAATTATTTCGACTGGTAAGAACATTCCTCAGACTTCAAGAGCCTTGCAGGAAATAATCAAAGACAGATATGTGTACCAACGTGCATTGTTGGACGAAGTGGTCTATAACATTTTGTATACAGCTAGTGACAAACCTTTGAACAAAAGAATCAACTTTAAACAGTTGGACTTGTTTTTAAAGACGGAATTGCTGAATAATGGCATTGACATTCCTTATCATTTTACGGTGACAGACCGTGACGGGACGGAAGTTTACCATTGCCCTGATTATACCAAAGAGGGTAGTGAGAATACATATCCGCAGGTTTTATTTAAAAATGATCCTCCGGCTCGTATGGCGACAGTAAATATTCATTTTCCTACATTGAACAGTTACATATTCAGTTCTGTTAAATTTATGATCCCGTCACTGATCTTCACATTCGTATTGCTTGTGACGTTCATCTTTACTATCTATATCATCTTCCGTCAGAAGAAGTTGACCGAGATAAAGAATGATTTCATAAACAATATGACACATGAATTCAAGACGCCTATCTCTACCATATCGTTGGCGGCCCAGATGTTGAAAGATCCGGCAGTGGGAAAATCTCCTGCTATGTTCCAGCATATATCCGGAGTGATAAATGATGAGACCAAACGTTTGCGTTTCCAAGTGGAAAAGGTGTTGCAGATGTCTATGTTCGAAAAGCAAAAAGCGACGCTGAAGATGAAAGAGGTGAATGCAAATGATTTGATAGCCGGTGTTGTCAATACTTTCACGTTGAAGGTAGAGAAATACAATGGTAAAATCACTTCGAATCTGGATGCGGTAAATCCGGATATATTTGTAGACGAGATGCATTTTACAAATGTTATTTTTAATTTGCTGGACAATGCAGTGAAATATAAAAAACAGGAAGGCGAATTGTTGTTGAATGTACGTACTTGGAATGAATCGGGCAAGCTTTATATCTCTATCCAGGACAATGGAATAGGTATTAAGAAAGAAAACCTGAAGAAGATATTCGATAAATTCTATCGTGTGCATACCGGTAACCTACACGATGTGAAAGGCTTTGGTTTGGGACTGGCTTATGTGAAAAAAATAATTCAAGATCACAAAGGGGCTATACGTGCCGAGAGTGAATTGAATGTAGGAACTAAATTTATAATTGTATTACCTTTATTAAAAAATGAATAATATGGACGAGAAATTGCGTATCTTGTTATGCGAAGATGATGAGAATCTTGGCATGCTATTGAGAGAATATTTGCAGGCAAAAGGCTACTCGGCCGAACTTTGCCCGGATGGTGAGGCTGGCTACAAGGCTTTCCTTAAGAACAAATACGACTTATGTGTATTGGATGTGATGATGCCGAAGAAAGACGGTTTTACTTTAGCACAGGAAATCCGTCAGGCTAACGCTGAAATTCCTATTATCTTCCTGACTGCTAAAACTTTGAAAGAGGATATATTGGAAGGCTTCAAGATTGGTGCGGATGACTATATCACTAAACCGTTCAGTATGGAAGAGTTGACTTTCCGTATCGAGGCTATTTTGCGTCGTGTACGTGGTAAGAGAAACAAGGAAAGCAATATCTACAAGATTGGTCGTTTTACTTTCGATACTCAGAAACAAATTTTGGCTATCGATGGAAAACAGACTAAACTGACTACGAAAGAATCCGAATTATTGGGCTTGCTTTGTGCTCATGCTAATGAGATTCTGCAGCGTGATTTCGCATTGAAAACCATTTGGATTGATGATAATTATTTCAATGCACGAAGCATGGACGTGTACATCACTAAGTTGCGTAAACATTTGAAAGAAGATGATTCTATCGAGATTATCAACATTCACGGGAAGGGGTATAAACTGATTACTCCCGAAGTAGAATAAGGCTGAGTGAAATAGATGAAATAAAAAAGTCCGGAACATTTGTTTCGGACTTTTTTATTTTTGTTCTCTTATACTTTAATCAACAATGCGTTTGTTTAATACAATATAAACGATTAAACCTATAACGATAAGGGCGGCACTTCCACCTAAAACACCGTTGTCGTTAATTGCTGCACTTCCGGTGAAGAAAACACCGACTAAAATAGCGGCGCCGATGATCATCAGTATCAGACCTAAATTCTTAAGTAAGCTTTTCATGTGTGTATTTTATTAATAGATTATATTTATTCTTGTGTACAAATTAAAGCATAATTCTCTTATCATGGAAATTATTTTAGGAAAAAAAGATGAAAACCTTGAAAAACTTTAGTCTTTGATGTTGGTGAATACCTTTCTTAATACATCTTGGCTGACTTTCAGTTCTTCCAATGTTAATCCTTGCAGTGCTTCTTTCAATGTCTTGTTTGCGATGAAACGTGCTTTGCCTTCCAATTCTCTGCCGGTTTTGGTCAAATGAATTAAATTGGTGCGTCGATCTCTTTTGTCGGCGATGCGTACCACCAAATGCTGGCGTTCCATATTGTCTATCAAGCGGGTCATGCTGGGTTTGTCTTTAAAAGTGGCATTACATAGTTCTTGCTGTGTGACACCATCTTTTTCCCATAGAAAAAGAAGGACTGTCCACTGTTCGGGGGTAATTTCTACACCATTCTGGCGAAAATTCCGGCTTAGTTTCCGGTTGATGGCGGCAGATACTTTGCCATTTAATATGGCAAATATTAATTGGATATCAAAACTAAATTGTTCTATCATAGAATTATTGTTTAAACAACTTTGCAAATATACAATTCTTGGCGGATATAACTTGTTTTTCACAGATAAAAAATATAAAAAGGAAAATTAATTGTAAAATGAAACTATATTTTTTGAAGAAAATTGCGATAACTCTTTGTAGATTAAGATAAAATATCTACTTTTGCACTCGCATTTGAAATTTAATTTAATAATTTAATAAACGTAGTATGAATCAATACGAAACCGTTTTCATTTTAACTCCCGTTTTATCTGATGTTCAGATGAAGGAAGCGGTAGAGAAATTCAAAGGTATTCTGACTGCAGAAGGTGCAGAGATTATCAATGAGGAAAACTGGGGCTTGAAAAAGCTGGCTTACCCCATCCAAAAGAAATCAACTGGTTTCTATCAGTTGATAGAGTTCAAAGCAGAACCGCAGGTTATTGAAAAGTTGGAAATTAACTTCCGTCGTGACGAACGTGTTATCCGTTTCTTGACTTTTAAAATGGATAAATACGCTGCTGAATATGCTGCTAAGAGAAGAAATGTTAAATCAACTAAAAAGGAGGATTAATCATGGCACAGCAACAATCAGAAATCAGATATTTAACTCCGCCCTCAGTAGACGTAAAGAAGAAAAAATACTGCCGTTTCAAAAAAAGTGGTATTAAGTACATTGATTACAAAGATCCTGAATTCTTGAAGAAATTCTTGAACGAACAGGGTAAAATCCTTCCTCGCCGTATTACAGGTACTTCTCTGAAGTTCCAACGTCGTATTGCGCAGGCTGTTAAAAGAGCACGTCACTTGGCGTTACTTCCATTTGTAACTGACATGATGAAATAATAAGGAGGAATAAGTATGGAAATAATTTTGAAAGAAGACGTAGTGAACTTAGGCTACAAAAATGATATTGTAACTGTGAAGTCTGGTTACGGTCGTAACTATCTTATTCCGACTGGTAAGGCAGTGATTGCTTCACCTTCAGCTAAGAAAATGTTGGCAGAAGAGCTGAAACAACGCGCTCACAAATTGGAAAAGATTAAGAAAGATGCTGAAGCTATGGCAGAACAGTTGAAGGATGTAACCTTGACTATTGCTACTAAAGTGAGTGCCACAGGTACTATTTTCGGTTCTGTTAGCAACATTCAAATTGCTGAGGAATTGGAAAAATTGGGTCACAAGGTTGACAGAAAGATTATCGTTGTGAAAGATGCAGTGAAAGAAGTTGGTTCTTACAAAGCTATCGTTAAACTTCACAAGGAAGTTTCTGTAGAGATCCCGTTCGAAGTAGTTGCTGAATAAAATCTGTAAATACTTTAAAGTATAATGATGCTGAAAAAGCCCGGTTCGTGAGAGCCGGGCTTTTTCTTTTTAATATGTTTGATTTATTAATTCAATCGTTTCTTTTATAACTTTTTGAGGAGTGGTAAAAGGATTTTCATTAAAAGTATTTGGCATAGTGAGGATCAGTTGTTTGATATCATATTCTTGTAGTCTGGCTGCCCATACTTCATAAATACTGTTATAATTTTTATGAATATTATTGCTGGTTTGGTGAGATAAATAGCGAGTTATATGGTCCTGTTTGTATTTATAATAGTCTTTGTTGTCTTCATTTATTTTTCTGCATCCTTTATAGGCTTGTAAAAGTTTTAAAATGAACTCTTTGTCAGGTATCTGCTGCATCAGCGCTGAGCTTTTCAGTACTTCTAGCGCATCTTCCGAATACTCACAATTTTCATACGCAAAAGGAGCATTGGCATTGTTTTCTAAAATAGAAGCTTTAATGGTTTGAAGTGAATCCTGTTTTTGTATTAACAATCGGAAGAAATTAATTTCATTTAAATATGCGGCTTCGGCCTGATTGATACTTTTTAAATTCTCTTCTAATTCCATTTTTATCATTTGCATACTTTTATTTATCTGCTTCTCTTGTGAGGCACTGTTTATAAAATCAGTTCCGGCAAGAGTGATAAATACTCCGGCAGTGACAATTGATAATTCGCGGAAATAATTTCCCAACTTCCAGTTTTGAAGTTTCTCTTTTAGATTTGTCTTTTTCATATTCTGCTTTTGTTTGTGGTTCGAGAAACAAAAGTAGATAATTTGTATTGTAAAGCAATGGAATGCTGGCAGAAAGGGAGAGGTAAAAACATAAAAAAAGTCTGTTGTGCTTTCGCACGGCAGACTTTCAATTCTCTCTAGAGTTCGTACTGAATTATTCAGCCTTAGTAGAGTCACAGCAAGCAGCTGTAGAGTCACAAGCAGCTGAATCTGCTACAACTTCTTCTACAACAGCAGCTTCTTCTACTACTGCAACTGAATCAGTTGCTTCTGCGTTGTTGTTAGCAGCTTTGTTTCCGCAAGATGCGAAAGAAACAGCTGCGAAGGCTACGAACAAAAATACTAATTTTTTCATTTTCTTTGCTTTTTAAATCTGTAATACTAATGTTGCTTTCTTAAAACGATGCAAAGGTATACACTTTTTTAATACGTTGTACCAAAAAGAACAACTTTTTTTCTAATTTTTTATGTTATACAACCTATTTTGCTGATTAGTAGCATGTTTTACAACATATTTATTCTTCGGTAATACTGTTATATAAGAATCGCTTGATGCTTTTTTTGGGAGTTTTTTCGAACTCTGTGGGATAAAGTTGTATTTTACTCACTTGTTCATAGTTTCCTACCAGTTTATTCAGATTCTTCAAGTTTTCATCCATTACTGTTTTTAGGTTTTCGGGGGTATTGAGTCCCAGACTGTCCAGACTTTCATAATCAGGATATACTAAAGCTACCAGTTTCTTGTTGCGCTCTATGATTAAACTTTCTAGAACGAATGGCATATTATTTAGCTTGGATTCTATCTCTTCAGGAAAAATATTCTGTCCATTAGAACTCAAGATCATGGTTTTACTACGGCCTCTTATATAAATGAATCCGTTAGCATCTATTGTACCTAAATCGCCTGTTTTCAACCAACCATCTTCAGTAAATACCTCACGGGTAGCTTCTTCATTCTTATAATAACCTTTCATTACGTTTTCACCACATACCTGTATTTCTCCGGTTATGTTATAAGGATCATCCGAGTCGATACGGACTTTCATGATATCCAGTATCTTTCCGACAGAACCAGGTATAAATTCATTCCATGGAGCATAACTGATCAGTGGGGCGCATTCGGTCATGCCGTAACCGATGGTGAACGGAAATTTTATTTTGTGGAAAAAATCGGTGACTTCCGGATTCATGGCAGCTCCACCGATAATGACTTCTTTAAAACGTCCGCCTAATGCGTCAATCAGTTTTTTGCGAATCTGTGCATAAATCTGGTTGTCTAGTAAAGGTATGTTAAGCGCCCATTTCATGCTGCGTTTGTTGATGAGCGGCTGAATTACATTCTTATAAATTTTTTCTATAACTAATGGTACTGTAATAATAAGGTTGGGTTTTACTTCCTCAAAAGCTTTCATCAATATTTTGGGAGAAGGTGTCTTGCCTAATAAGGTGACATGTGTGCCGACAGCAGTAGCGGTTAGAAAATCAAAAGCACATCCGTATGCATGGGCCAAGGGAAGGAAGGAAAGTACCTTTTCTCCTTTCTTTAAAAGTTCTGTACGGACACCGAAGGTAACGTTTCCTGCCAGATTATTGCCCGTAATCATTACTCCCTTACTGAATCCGGTAGTTCCTGAGGTATAATTCAGTAACATGACCTTTTCATTGGAGAGTTCTGTATAATTGATATTTTCCTTATAGAAGCCTTTGGGGAAATTCTTTTTCATTGCTGCATCCATATTTTTCATGAATTTTTGGACAGTTTCACCGTCACGTTGATGCAGGCATCTGAAATCTGTTAGAGAAAATACAGCGCGTAATCCACTTAATGCTTCTTCTTCCAAATTTTCCCAAATATTATCGCTGGTAAACAGGAATGTGGATTCGGAATGATTTACAATATGATGGACATCATTCGGCTTGAAGTCTTGTAGAATAGGAACTACAATAGCTCCGTATGTAACAGTTGCCAAATAAGCGATACACCAACGGGAAGTATTCTTACCTATAATAGATATTTTATCACCACGGCGCAGGCTGCAATATTGGAATAACAAGTGTATCTTAGCTATTTCTTCCGCTACTTGTCCGTATGTAAACGTGGTATCTTCACCATAATCTGTGTAACAGGGAAGATCCCAGTTTTCTTTGAAGCTATTCTCATATAGCTTGATAAAGTTTTCTTTTATCATTGCACAATTTTTGATGTAATGTGCAAAAATAAGCATAATTATTGGTATTCTAAAGAATTTAAGCAGAATAATATGTACCTTTGCTCGCTAATTAGATAAAAAGGTATGATTGATACGACAATTTTCCAGGATAAAACGGCTGTTTATTATACATTAGGCTGCAAATTAAACTTTTCAGAAACTTCAACCATCGGTAAAACACTGAAAGAAGCAGGTATACGTACAGCACGTAAGGGTGAGAAAGCTGATATTTGTGTTATTAATACTTGCTCTGTAACCGAGGTTGCGGATAAGAAATGCCGTCAGGCCATCCATCGTTTGGTTAAACAGCATCCGGGTGCCTATGTAGTAGTGACGGGATGTTATGCCCAGTTAAAACCTGACCAGGTGGCTAATATAGAAGGGGTGGATGTTGTTTTAGGAGCTGAACAAAAGGGAGAGTTGATGAATTATCTCGGAAATTTGGAAAAGCATCCTCAAGGTGAGGCGATTACGACAGCTGCAAAAGACATACGTAGTTTTTCACCTTCGTGTTCTAGGGGTGACCGCACTCGTTATTTTCTGAAAGTGCAGGATGGTTGCGATTATTTCTGTTCTTATTGTACAATTCCGTTTGCTCGTGGGCGTAGCCGGAACGGACGTATTGAAGAGATTGTGGAACAGGCGCGGCAGGCTGCAGCTGAAGGAGGGAAGGAAATTGTAATTACCGGGGTGAATATTGGAGACTTCGGGAAGACAACCGGTGAAAGTTTCTTTGATCTGGTAAAGGCTTTAGATCAGGTGGCAGGGATTGAACGTTATCGTATCTCGTCTATTGAACCCAACTTGCTGACGGATGAAATAATAGAATATGTGTCACGTTCACGTGCATTCATGCCGCATTTTCATATTCCTTTGCAGTCGGGAAGCGATGATGTGTTGAAATTGATGAGACGTCGATATGATACTGCATTGTTTGCTTCCAAGATACGCAAAATTAAGGAAATCATGCCGGATGCGTTTATTGGCGTGGATGTAATTGTGGGAACACGTGGTGAAACAGAGGAATATTTTGAAGATGCTTATCGTTTTATTGAAGGGCTTGATGTGACGCAGTTACATGTTTTCAGTTATTCGGAACGTCCCGGTACGCAGGCCTTGAAAATAGAGTATGTGGTGAGTCCTGAGGAGAAGCATCGCCGTAGCCAGAGATTGTTGGCTTTATCTGATGCGAAGACAAAGGCGTTCTATACCTCTCATATAGGAAGGGAAGCTTGGGTATTAATGGAAAAATCTAAGGCTGGAACTCCTATGCATGGATTTACTGATAATTACATCCGGGTGGAGATGGATCACGATGATCAATTGGATAATCAGTTGATTCGTGTAAGAATGGGAGGCTTTAATGAAGAGGGTACAGCGTTGAAGGGTGTTTTAGTCTGAATTATTCCATACATTTGGTATTAGTCTGAAAAGAAATGAAAAGGGTGTCTGTTGTTATATTGAATTGGAATGGGGTGGATATGCTCCGTAAGTTTATACCTTCTGTTATGGATAATTCAGTAGGAGAGGGGATTGAAATATGTGTGGCTGATAATGCGTCCTCTGATGGGTCGCTTGAAATGCTTCGTTCTGAATTTCCTGTAGTCCGTTTGATTGAGCTGGATCAGAATTATGGTTTTGCCGAAGGATATAACCGGGCTTTGGAGCAAGTTGATGCATTCTGTGATTTATCGTACAAAACTGCTGCGTGAATGTGGATTAGAGCTGCCGAAACATACATTTTATGTGGATAATATTTATGTGTACAAACCATTACCAAGTGTAAAAACACTGTATTATATGGATGTAGATTTTTACCGTTACTTTATTGGCAGGGAAGATCAGTCGGTCAATGAGAAAGTGATGATCAGCCGTATCGACCAGCAGATCAATGTAAATAAGATTATGGTAGATGAATTTGATCTCTGGAAGATTCCAAACCGAAAACTGCGTCATTACATGTTTAATTATCTGGAAATCATCACGGTCATTTCCACGATTATGTTGATCCGCTCCGGCACTGAGGAAAATCTTCTGAAAAAACGTGAACTGTGGAAATATATTAAGGATCACGACATCCGTTTATTCCATCATCTGCGCGCCGGAAGTATGGGAAATGCAATGAATCTGCCGGGCAAGGGGGGCAGAAAGATTTCGGTTGCGGCATATCGACTGTCACAGAAAGTGGTCGGATTTAATTAAGAGGTAGTGAGAGTATGAGTGAAGAAAATAACTGGAATTATGGAAATGATGAGCCGAATGTAAATCAGGGAAACCATCGACCGTACAAAGGCAGACCAGATAGGAATGCTTGCAACAGTTATGAACTGTATCTATGTTTCTGAAATTTTCCGTTCCGTTGGAATGAAAACACAGATCCTGACACCATTTGAGTGTGGAAGCATGACAAAACTGTTTTCAAAGGATCGTGCAAATAAGTATTTTGAAAAAGGAATGGTCGTATTTTTTGCAGGAGGAACCGGACATCCGTATTTCTCCACAGATACAGGCATTGTGCTCCGTGCGATTGAGATGGAGGCAGAGGGCATCTATCTTGCAAAAGCAATCGATGGTGTCTACGACAGTGATCCAAAGATCAATCCTTCTGCTGTAAAATACAGCGAAGTATCCATACAGGAAGTGATCGATCGTAAACTTGCAGTGGTTGACCTGACTGCGTCGATCATGTGTATGGAAAATAAAATGCCGATGTTCGTTTTTGGACTGAACGAGGAAAACAGCATTGTAAAAGCCATGACTGGCGATTTTAACGGTACAAAAGTAACCGTGTAACAAAGAACCGTGAAAGGTATGGAGTAAAAATATGGATGAGAGATTAGTTCAGTTTGATGAAAAAATGCAGAAAACAATGAATAACCTGTCAGAGGAGTTCGGAAGCATCCGTGCAGGACGTGCCAATCCGCATGTCCTTGATAAGTTAAAAGTTGATTATTATGGAACACCGACT
>ENA-UEPD01001189-UEPD01001189.1-human-gut-metagenome-genome-assembly--contig:-NODE-1189-length-15699-cov-5.541416_pt1 | contig 15699 bp, 13 predicted proteins | sample MGYA00242895_ERZ507906 | MGnify/ENA primary metagenome ERZ507906 (study PRJEB26167, sample SAMN06115416) | human gut metagenome | host: Homo sapiens | place: China:Guizhou | collected 2015-03-03... | reverse complement strand
CGAACATTCCTTTAGCCGAACGACTGCGCCCCCGCACGATAGACGAATATATCGGGCAGGAGCACCTCGTGGGCAAAAACGGGGTGTTCCGCAAGTTCTTCGAGACAGGCAACGTCCCGTCGTTCATCCTCTGGGGACCTCCGGGCGTGGGCAAGACCACGCTGGCGAAGATCGTCGCCACGCAGTTGGAACGCCCGTTCTTCACCCTCTCGGCCGTCACGTCGGGCGTGAAGGACGTGCGCGAGGTGATCGAGTCGGCGCGCAAGCAGCGGTTCTTCGACCAGAAGGCCCCGCTGCTGTTCATCGACGAAATCCACCGCTTCAACAAGTCGCAGCAGGATTCGCTGTTAGGGGCCGTCGAACAGGGCGTCTTCACGCTCATCGGCGCGACGACCGAAAACCCCTCGTTCGAGGTGATCTCGCCGCTCTTGAGCCGCTGTCAGGTCTACATCCTCAAGTCGCTCGAAGACAAGGACCTGCAAACGTTGCTCGACCGTGCCCTGACGACCGACACCGAGCTGAAAGAGCGCGACATCGAGGTCACGGAAACCGGCGCGCTGTTCCGCTTCTCGGGCGGCGACGCGCGCAAGCTGCTCAACATCCTCGAAATCGTCGTCGGGGCCACCGACGGCAAGGTGACGATCACCGACCGGTACGTCACCGACTGCCTCCAGCAGAACATCGCCCTCTACGACAAGAACGGCGAACAGCACTACGATGTCATTTCGGCCTTCATCAAATCGGTCCGGGGCAGCGACCCCAACGCCGCGATCTACTACCTGGCGCGGATGCTGGCCGGGGGCGAGGAGCCGCGGTTCCTGGCCCGGCGTCTGGTGATCCTGGCCTCGGAGGACATCGGGCTGGCCAATCCCAACGCCCTGCTGCTGGCCAACGCCTGCTTCGACACGGTGCACAAGATCGGCATGCCCGAGGCGCGCATCACGCTGGCCGAGACGACGATCTACCTGGCCACCAGCCCCAAGAGCAATTCGGCCTACATGGCCATCAACAAGGCGATGTCGCTGGTCGAGCGCGACACCACGAACCGTCCCGTGCCGCTGCACCTGCGCAACGCCCCGACCCGCCTGATGGACAAGGCGGGCTACGGCAAAGGCTATAAATACGCCCACGACTACGCGGGGCATTTCGCCGAGCAGGAGTTCCTGCCCGAGAGCCTTTCGGGCACGAAGTTCTACGAACCCGACACGCAGAACGCCGCCGAGGCCAAAATCGCCGAACGGATGGCGCAGCTGTGGAAAGACAAGTACCAATGAAACGCATCGGCATTATATCCGACACCCACGGAACCTTCGACGACACGCTCCGCGAATTTCTGAAAGACGTGGACGAAATCTGGCATGCGGGCGACATCGGCTCGATCGAGCTGGCCGACCGGATCGCCGCATTCAAGCCGCTCCGCGCCGTGAGCGGCAACATCGACGGCGGCATGACCCGCCGCGTCTACCCCGCGTTCCAGGCCTTCGAGTGCGAGCGGGTGCAGGTGCTGATGACCCACATCGGAGGTTATCCCCGCCATTACGACCCGCGCGCCGTGCAGAAAATCCAGTCCGTGCACCCGAAACTCTTCATCGCCGGGCATTCCCACATCCTCAAAGTCATCTACGATCCCGTCTACGACCTGCTCCACGTCAACCCCGGAGCCGCCGGGGAGTTCGGCTTCCACAAGGTCCGCACGGCCGTACGCCTTACGATCGACGGCGCGGAGATGCGCGACATGGAGGTCGGCGAGTGGCCCCGCAGCTGAAAACCCGGCGGGCGGAGAGCTAAAACCGACTGTCCGGGAGAGCCTTTTCCGTCACGAAATCACCCGAAATAAAATTTTATACCCCAAAAGGCCGGAAATGCATTCCGGGCGGATTTCGGTGATCGTCAGCGAAATATTCGGAACATTCCGGCAAGTCGCACCACAAAAAAGCCGATGCTATACAATTCCGTCCGAAAACACTCCAATAAAGCCCGAAAGACACTGGAAGTCAGCCGGTAAACCCGATGCCTTGGGGCTGCTCCGAAAATGCCCGTCCGACGGAAAGGCCTCTGCGTCAGCCACCAAAGTTCAGACACTAAACAAAAACGGCCGCATAATAATCACATACGCGCTCTCGTTAGTATGGCGAATTCATAACGACGACGCAACATGCAACCAAAAATTTCGAAAACGTTGGAGGGCATCATCGCCCGTTCGGCATTCAACACGACGAAGGCGGGAATGACGCATTCGCTCAAGGACTTCCTCACGCTGGAACTGCTCCGCGAAGAGGGGTCGCTCGCCTACCAGCTTTTATCCTCCCGGCTCAAGGACTGGGAGCTTTATCAGGTGCGCCTGCGCATCGAACGCGAGGTAATCAGCGCCAAACAGCAGGAGACCCGGTCGCCCGAGGAGTATTACCGCGACTTCACCGAGGAACTGCTCGCAATGCCGGGCGTCGCCCGGAGCGTGTCGACGGCCCACGCGCTGCTGGCCATCATCAGCGACCGTTCGACGGCGACCGCGCGCGTACTGGAGATGTACGGCGTGACGGCCGACAGCGTGTCCGGAGACCTGCAAAAATTCGCCGTGGGCGACGACTTCCGCACCGAAGTGCAGGTTCACATGCTCGACTTCGGCGAGGAGAACAGGAACGAGGAGAAAGGCCCGGCCCACCTGCTGGACAAGTTCGGCGTGAACCTCACGCGGCTGGCCCGCGAGGGGAAGATCGACCCGGTCATAGGCCGCGAGCAGGAGATCGAACGCGTGGTGCAGATCCTCTCGCGCCGCAAGAAAAACAACCCGATCCTGATCGGCGAGGCCGGCGTGGGCAAGAGCGCCATCGTCGAAGGGCTTGCGCTGCGCATCGCGCGCGGCGAAGTGCCCTACACCATCGCCGACAAGACGCTCTTCTCGCTCGACGTCTCGTCGCTCGTGGCGGGCACGAAGTTCCGCGGCGAGTTCGAGGAGCGCATGCAGCAGCTGCTGGACGAACTGCGCAAAGCCAAGGACACGATCATCTTCATCGACGAGATACACACCATCGTGGGCGCCGGCTCCACGCAGGGCAGCCTCGACACGGCCAACATCCTCAAACCGGCCCTCGCGCGCGGCGAACTGCAAACCATCGGCGCCACGACGCTCGACGAGTACCGCGAGAACATCGAGACCGACTCGGCCCTCGAACGCCGCTTCCAGAAGGTGGTGATCGAGCCGACGACACCCGAGCAGACGCTCCAGATCCTGCGCAACATCGCGCCCCACTACGAGCGCCACCACAAGGTGCACTACACCGAGGAGGCGTTGCAGGCCTGCGTGACGCTCACCGGGCGTTACGTCACCGACCGCTATTTCCCCGACAAGGCCATCGACGCGCTGGACGAGGCCGGCTCGCGGGCGCACCTGCAATCGGCACGCGAACCGGAGGAGCTGCGGGCCATGAAGACGGCGCTCAGCGACGCCAGGCGCGAACGCCGCGAAGCGGTCGAAGCGCTGGTCTACGAGAAGGCCGCCTCGGCGCGCATGCGGGAAATCGCGCTGCGCTCGAAGCTGGGCGAGAGCCGCGCCGAATGGAAGCGCTCGCTCGAAAGCAACCCCGTGGAGATCACCGCAAGGCATATCCAGGAGGTGATTACCGCCATGACGGGCATCCCTGCGGAGCGCGTCTCGGACGGCGAGATGATCCGTCTGCAAACCCTGCGCGAACACCTCGCCAAGCGTGTCGTGGGACAGCAGGAGGCCGTGGAGAAGATTTCGCGCACCATCCGCCGTTCGCGCGCCGGACTGAAGGACGAAAACCGCCCCATCGGCGTCTTCCTCTTCGTCGGGCCCACGGGCGTCGGCAAGACGCTGCTGGCCAAGGAGGTGTCGAAATGGCTGTTCGACGAGCGCCGCGGGCTGATCCGGATCGACATGAGCGAATACGGCGAAAAACACAACGTGGCGCGCCTGATCGGCTCGCCCCCGGGATACGTCGGTTACGGCGAAGGAGGCCAGTTAACGGAGGCCGTGCGTCGTCAGCCCTACGCCGTGGTGCTCTTCGACGAGATCGAGAAGGCCCATCCCGAGGTCTTCAACGCCATGTTGCAGATCTTCGACGAAGGACACCTCACCGACGGCTCGGGACGCAAGGTCGACTTCCGGAACACGATCATCATTATGACCTCGAACGTGGGTTCGCGGGCCGTGGTCCGGAAATCGGTGCAGGTGGGTTACAGCACCACCTCGAAGAGCGCCGTGGCCGACCGGACGCCCCAGAGCGAGTACTGCAAGGCTCTGGAGCACACCTTCGCCCCGGAGTTCCTCAACCGCATCGACGACATCGTGCTGTTCCGCACGCTGGAGATCGCCGACGTGGAACGGATCGTCGACCTGGAATTGCAGGGGCTGATGGCCCGCACGGGCAGGCTGGGCTACAAGGTGAAGATCACCGAAGGGGCCAAACGCCGGCTGGCGGCCATGGGCTACGAGTCGCGCTACGGCGTGCGTTCGCTCAAGCGGACGCTGATGGACAACGTCGAGGAACCGCTCTCGACGCTGATCATCGACGGCAAGCTCCACGAGGGCGACACCGTGATCGTGGAGTCGGACAAGGGCCGCGGCGTAAAACTGCGCGTGGCATAACCGACCGCTCGCAGAGAGGGACCGGGATCGTTTCCCGGCCCCTTTTCGCATTTTTCCGGCAGGAAAGGATGCGATATTTTCCATTTTTCCTAAATTTGTGCGAATATTTCATACCTCTTCAGAGAAACCGAATGCGTCCGATTTCTCTGAAAACCCTCTCCGGGGCCTTGTTTATAACCCTCTGCGCCGCGACGACGGCGTTCGCAGCAACCACTGAAGCCGACAGCCTGTCCGCAGCGCTGTCCCGGGCGCGCACGCCCGCCGAACGGGAGCAGACCTATGTCCGGCTGGCCGACCTCTGCGCCGACAGCACGGCGCTCGCCGTCCTCTACTGGGAAGCCGCACTCACCGAAGCCGCCGGAGCCGGAGACGACTACGGATGCCGGGAGGCGCTGGACCGGCTCGTGCAGGGATTCTCGGCGAAGCAGCCCGAACGGGCTTTGGAGTACGTCCGCCTTGCGGACAGCCTCCTGCCCGACCGCCGCTTCGCGCTGTTCCGTGCATCGCTCAACGCCTTCTGGCTCTGGAAGCAGATGTCGGTGGCCAACTCGTTCGAGGCGATCGACCGCGCGCAGGCGGAGTTCCGCGAGCGGCAACCGGGCAGCCTCACCCCCGAGGAGGAGATCGAATGGGAATTCCTCACGGGACTCTCCATCGACTATTCGTCGATCGCCACCGAAGCCTACGGCAACATTCCCCAGGCCATCCCCTATGTGGAGCAGGCTCTCGCCAAGCTCGAAAAATACCCGCTGGAGGAACGCGTTCACTTCGAAAAACTCTGCCGCGAGGAACTTGCAGACATCTATCTCTACGCCGACGATCCGCGCGCCGCCGGTCAGATCGGCCGGTGCATCGACCTGCACCGCGCGTGGGTGGCTGCCGACAAACGTTTCGAACGCCCCGCCGCGACTCGGCGGAATACCTGATGCGGTCCTACGGCAAGATGGTCTTCCTGGGCGGCCTCCTCACCCGGGAGGAGGTGGACGGCTACTACGACAAATGCATGGAGCTGGCGCGCGGGCGCGGCGACCGCGAGGAGATATACAACACCAGCGCCCGTTATTACCGGGACAGGGGCGACTACGAGCGGAGCACGGCCTACATGGATTCGCTGCTGACCCACTACGCCGAGACCGGCAAAAAGGCGGATCTCGGCTCCATCTACATAGCGCAGTCGCACCTGTATGAAAAGGCGGGCGATTACGCAAAAGCCCTCGAAGCCATGCGGAAAGGCAACGACTTCCGCTACCACAGCCGCATGGACCAGGCGCAGAGCAAGCTGGCCGAGATGCAGGCGCTCTACGACGTCAACCGCCTCGAACTCGAAAAGTCCCGGCTGGCCGACCGCAACAAACTCTTCCTGCTTGTCGCCGGCGGCATCGTGCTGCTGCTCGCCGGCTGGGCCGCCTACCAGCAGGCGATGGTCCGGCGGCTGAAGCTGGCGCGCACGCAGTTCATGGCGGCCAGCGAAGAGGCGCAGCGCCAAAGCCGCCGCGCCCAGGAGAGCGAAAAAATGAAGACCGCCTTCATCAACTCGATGTGCCACGAGATACGCACGCCGCTGAACGCCATCAACGGCTTCTCCGAACTGCTGCTCACGGAACAGGAGCCTGCGGCCCGGCAGGCTTTTCAGGCCGAGATCTGGAAGAGCACCACGGCCCTGACCGCCCTGCTGGAGAACATGCTCGAACTCTCGCAGCTCGTCAGTTCCGAAAGCCCGCTCCCGGTCGCCCAGACCGACATCCGCCTGCTCTGCGCCGAACGGCTGGAGCTGCAAAAGCAGCTCGGCGACAATCCGGCGGTCGAATACGTCAACGAAGCGGGAACGGAGATCGAGATACCCACCAATGCCTTCTACCTGACGCGCGTCGTCGACAACCTGCTGCATAACGCCGCCAAGTTCACCGCCGCAGGACGCATCACGCTCCGTTGCCGCAACGACGAGCCCCGGCGCACGTTGCAAATCAGCGTCAGCGACACGGGCATCGGCATCCCGCCCGAAAAGCAGGAGTGGGTGTTCGAACGCTTCACCAAGGTCGACCCCTTCAAACCCGGTTCGGGCATCGGGCTTTACCTCTGCCGCCTGATCGTCACCCGCCTCGGGGGCGACATCCGCGTCTGCCCCGAATACAGCGGGGGCTGCTGCATCCGCATCGAACGGCCCTACTGATCCGCACCGCGGGCACTTTCGCAGCCCCTTCCGGCGCTTTTTCCGCCCCGGGAGGGGTTTGTGAATTGCAATCCCGGCGGAAATGGCTATCTTTGCACCTCAATACCCGAATCGAATGTACAGTTTCGCAACATACAAAGAGCAATACAAAGCCAACCTGCGGCTGGCGCTGCCCGTGGTGCTGACACAGCTGGGGCAGATCCTCACGCAGGTCGCCGACAACCTGATGGTCGGCCGCTACGGAGGCAGCGACCCTACGCCGCTGGCCGCCGTGTCGTTCGGCGGCGCCGTCTTCTTCATCCTCTTCATCGCCGCCATCGGCATCGCACTGGGCATGACGCCCCTCGTGGGCGAACTCTACGCGCAGGGCGACCGCGAGAAATCGTCGGGACTGCTCCAGAACGGCATTCTCTTCTACGGACTGCTGGGCGTGGCGATGGCCGCCGTGCAGTACGCCGTCATTCCGCTGATGTACCACCTCGGCCAGCCCGCCGAAGTGGTCGACATGGCCATCCCCTATTACAGGATGCTGGTGTGGAGCATGCCGTTCATCATGCTGTTCTTCACCTTCAAGCAGTTCCTCGAAGGCGTGGGCAACACGAAGGTCGAGATGTTCGTCACGATCGCGGCCAACCTCGCGAACATCGGCTTCAACTGGGTGTTCATCTACGGCCGCTACGGATTTCCCGAGATGGGCGCCGAGGGCGCGGGCCTGGGCACGCTGATGTCGCGCATCATCGCCCCGATGCTGATGATCGGCTACTTTTACAGCCGCAGCAAATACCGCGTCTATCTCGAAGGCTTTTCGCCGCGCAACTACTCGTGGGCGTCGGTCAGACAACTGCTGCACATGGGCCTGCCGATCTCGATGCAGATGTTCCTCGAAGCCTCGGCCTTCGTCGGCACGGGAATTATGATGGGGTGGTTCAACAAGGAGACGATGAGCGCCAACCAGATCGCCACGACCATCGGCAACTGCGCCTTTATGATCGTCATGTCGATCGGCGCGGCCACCACCATCCGCGTGTCGCACTGCTACGGCGCGCGCGACATCGGCCAGCTGTCGCTCGCGGCCAAGGCGTCGTACCACCTCGTGCTGGCGTGGAACGCCCTCGCAGCGCTGGTTTTCATCACGATGCGCAACGTGATCCCGACCTTCTTCACCACCAACGCCGAGGTGATCGCCATCGCCTCGAACCTGATGGTCTTCGCTGCGCTCTACCAACTGTCGGACGGCATCCAGAACGTCTCGGTGGGTATCCTGCGGGGCATTCAGGACGTGAAGATCATCATGCCGATCGCCTTCGTCTCCTACTGGCTGCTGAACCTCCCGGCGGGCTACCTGTTCGGTTTCACGATGGGCATGGGTCCTTCGGGGCTTTTCCTGGGCTTCTCGTTCGGGCTGTCGGCCGCAGCCGTGATGATGATCCTGCGCATCCGCCGCAGCATCAGCCGTTTGCATGCAAACGGGAATTCACAATCCACAATTCGCAATTCATAAATTCAGTTTGCAGGCATAGTTCCCGAATAAGCCAAAATTGTGAATTCTGAATTCTGAATTGTGAATTATTTTGTATCTTTACGCAAATTATACCCAATCATGGATACCGAAAAACGACATACGGGCGCCTGCAAACCCGAAGTGGGCCGCGGGTGCGCCTTTTGCAACTGCGGCTCGGAGCCGGAAGCCAAACTCTGCGACGGGTGCTTCAAGCTCCACGAAACGGCCTGGCTCGACGAGTACCCGGTCAACATGCCGAGCGACATCGTCGAGGTGCGTTTCAAGAACACCCGCCGTTCGTTCTACCAGAACGTCAACAACCTCGACCTCAAACGGGGCGACATCGTGGCCGTCGAAGCGTCGCCGGGCCACGACATCGGCGTCGTGTCGCTCACGGGCGACCTGGTGGCGCGCCAGATGCGCCGCACGGGATTCAACCCCTACAACGGCGAATACAAGAAGATCTACCGCAAGGCCAAACCCTACGATATCGAAAAGTGGCAGGAGGCCATCGCGCTGGAGCACGAGACGATGATCGCCTCGCGGCAGATCGCCGCCGACATGGGCCTGAACATGAAAATCGGCGACGTGGAGTATCAGGGCGACAAGATCAAGGCCATCTTCTACTACATCGCCGACGAGCGCGTGGACTTCCGCGAACTGATCAAGGTCTTCGCCGAACGGTTCCACATCCGCATCGAGATGAAGCAGATCGGCGCCCGCCAGGAGGCCGGACGCATCGGCGGACTGGGCGCCTGCGGCCGCGAACTGTGCTGCGCGTCGTGGATGTCGAGCTTTTCGAGCGTCACGACCGGAGCCGCGCGCGTGCAGGACATTTCGCTCAACCCCCAGAAGCTGGCCGGGCAGTGCTCGAAGCTCAAGTGCTGCATGATGTACGAATACGACACCTATGTCGACGCCCGCAAGGAGTTCCCACGCCTGCGCGAACCGCTCCAGGCCGCCGAAGGCGAATGGTTCTGCGTCAAGAGCGACGTGCTGGCCGGAACGATGACCTTCTCTTCGTCGAAGGAGGCGATGGCCAACGTCACCACGTTGCCCGTTTCGCGCGTGCGGGAGATCATGGCGCTGAACCGCCAGGGTAAGAAGGTCGAACGGTTGCAGGACGCCGACGACATCCGCCCGGAGATCGAGGAGCCGACCTACCGTTCGGAGGAGGACAGCATCACCCGCTTCGACCAGGCCAAACGCCGCAAGCGCGGCGGCCGCAACAACAAGGGCCGCGGCGAGCAGGGACGCCCCGCAGGGCAGAACGGACAGACGCCGCAGGAGTCCGGCGGAGAGACCCGCCAGCCGCGTGAAGGACAGCCCGGCCGTCCCGACAGGCAGCCGCGCCGCAACGACCGTCCGCGCAACGGAGGCAACGGAGGGGAGCGTCAGAACGGCGGCAACGGCGAGCGTCCGCACAACGGCCGCGGCGACAATAACCGAGGCGAAAACAACGGCCGCGAGAACAACGGCCGCGAACCCCGTGAAAACAACGGAGGCGGCCGCGAGGGCGGAAACCGCAGCCGCAACAACCGCAACCGCCGCCGCGGAAACGGAAACGGAAACGGAAACGGAAACAACGGCGGAAACGCCCCGGCCGGCAATAACGGCAACGGAGGCGGCAGCGAAGGCGGCAATAACGGCGGAACGCATCAAAACCAATAGCGCGGTGAAACGCTCGGCAGGGCATATCGCGGCCGTGGCGGCCGCGCTTCTGGCCGGAAGCTGCGTCTCGCCCCACCAGTCGGCGGTCACCGACGTCAACCCCGCCCGGTGGGACTCGCGGGCCGAAATCCGCCTGCCGAACGCAGACACCGTGTCGCTGCGCGACGCCGTGATCTTCCTGCGCTGCAACGACCGCTTCGCGGAGGACACGTTGACGGTCCGCATCGCCACCGTAACCCCCGATTCGCTCCGCTTCGGGGAGTGGTTCCTGCTCGTCATCCCGCACCCGAAGGGTCCCGCGGCCCTGATGCGCGAGGCAGCGATCCCCTACCGCCGCCGAATCCGCCTCACGCAGCACGGCGACTACCGCTGCTCGGTCACGCCGGTCCGCCCCGTCCGCGGGGTCGAAGCCGTCGGCGTCGACCTGCAGCAAAGCAGATAACCGAAAACACATTACCGTCCTGCCGGCCCCGCAGTCCGGCGGAACAACAGACCACTATGGGCAAAGACAAGCTCCGCAGGTTCCGCGAGAACCTGACTTTCGAATGTTTCGTGCAACCCGAATTCGACGAGGTGTTCCACCGCGACCACCCGCTGAAAGGGAACTGGAACCGTGATTTCTTCCGCAACGACAATCCCATCGTACTGGAACTGGGCTGCGGCAAGGGCGAATACACCGTCGCGCTGGCTCAGCGCGACCCGCAGCGCAACTACATCGGCATCGACATCAAGGGCGCACGCATGTGGCGCGGCGCGAAGACCGCCACGGACCGCAGGATGCACAACGTAGGCTTCCTGCGCACACGCATCGAGTTCATCGACGCGCTGTTCGCCGAAAACGAAGTGTCCGAAATCTGGATCACCTTCCCCGATCCGCAGCTCAAGACCCGGCGGGCCAAGAAACGTCTCACCTCGCCGCTCTACCTGGCTTGTTACGCCCGCCTGCTCCGGCCCGACGGGTGGATCAACCTCAAGACCGACTCCAAGCACCTCTACGCCTACACGGGCGAGGTCATCCGCCATTACGGGCTGACTTGCGAGGTCTCCGAACCCGACATCTACGGTTCGGGGTTCGCCGACGAGGTGCTTTCGGTCAAGACGGCTTATGAAACCCGCTTTCTCGAAATGGGACTTCCGATCACCTACACGCGCTTCGCGCTGGGCGGCCGGCACGAATTCCCGTGGTTCGACTGGGAGGAGGACGACAAGGAGGAGAAAGACAACGAGGCCGAACGGCAGCTACGATAGCCTCGCACCCAGCTCCGACCACCCCGACCAGGCCTCTCCACCTCTCTTATAAATATAGGTATCAATTATTTTGGGCTTATCTACTAAATTTTTAGATCGAAAATTTGTTTTACTAAAAATTTAGTAGTAATATTGTGTCGTAAACCCGAAACAACACGACCTATGAATACCAAGATTACGGAACTGACTCGCGGCGAGGAGGAGATCATGCAGATTCTCTGGCGTCTGGGCGACGCGGTGGTCAACGACATCATCGCCCGGACCGACGAACCCCACCCCAAGTACACCACCGTCGCCACGTTTCTCAAGATTCTGGAGAACAAGGGCTTCGTCAGCCATACGGCCGAGGGCAAGAGCCACCGCTATTTTCCGCTGATCGGCCGCGAGGAGTATGCCCGCGGCGTCATGTCGTCGATGCTTTCCAGCTATTTCGACGGCTCGCTGGCCCAACTGGTGTCGTTCTTCTCGCGCCATGAAAACATCCCCGCCCGGGAGATGGATGAAATTCTCGAAATCATGCGCAACGCCAAAAAATAACCGCCGTGAAAACCCTCGCCATCTACGCCCTCGAAGTGCTGGCTTGCAGCGGCGTGCTGCTGGCGGCCTACGCCATCCTGCTCGAACGGCACGTGCGGTTCGGCTGGTGCAGGGCCTACCTGCTCGCATCGACCCTCCTGGCGGCGGTCATTCCGCTGCTGCGCATCCCCGTCTGGCCGGGCAAGGTGATCGAGGTCGCCCCGACGGTCGCACTGCCCGAGGCCGAATGGACCGCCGAGGTGGTCGAAGAGGCGGCTCCGGCCGTCACGCCCGAAGCGATATGCCTGGCGGTATACCTGATCGGGGTCGGGCTGGTCGCGGGCGTCATGCTGTGGCAGGTCGTGCGCATCCGCCGGCTGCGGCGCGGTGCGGCGATCACCCGCACGGAGCGTTTCACGCTCGTGCGCACCCCGCAGCGGATCGCGTCGTTCTCGTTCTTCCGCTCGATCTACCTCTGGGACCAGATCCCGGCCGGAGAGTTGCAGGCCATCGTAGCCCATGAGGCGAGCCATGTCGCCCACCGCCACTCCGCCGAGCGCGTGGCGATGGAATGCATGAAGGCCGCGCTGTGGTGGAACCCCTTCGTATGGCTCGCCGCACGGCGGCTCACCGAAGCCGAGGAGTTCGAAGCCGACAGCGACGTGCTGGCCGAAGGGTACGACATCGAACATTACATGAAAACCATATTCAGGCAGCTATTCGGTTATAGTCCGGAAATAGCCAACGGGCTGCGGGATTCCTTAACCAAAAAACGCTTTAAAATGATGACAACGAAAACTTCCGGCAGGCACTCCCTGCTGCGGCTGGCGGGAACGCTTCCCGCCGTGATAGGACTCCTGTGCGCTTTCTCGCTGACCACGCGCGCCGCCGAGGTCCGGATTGCAGAGACCGAAAAGGCCCCGGCCGACGAAACGGCGTCCCAGGACGCAACGAAGAAAAAAGTCTCCGTAACCGTCTTCCAGAACGGCCAGCCGCTTCCGGGCGCAATCGTACTGATCAGCGGATCGAACGTCGGAACCGTGACCGGCAAGGAGGGCACGGCGCAGATTTCAGCGGCTCCCGGCAATGAACTTGTCATCTCCTACGTCGGCTGCCAGACCCGGAAAGTCCGCGTCTCCGACAAATCCGGCGCAGAGAGTTTTGAAATCACCTTGGAGACCGAGAGCAACAAGCTCGACCCCGTCAGCGTAACCCCCGGCGACCAAAAAACGCCCGCGCCCCAAAGCGCCGCATGAGCCGAAAAGGAGCGGAAAGCCAAACCGCTCTATATCGTCGACGGCGTCGAGCGGACGAGCATCGACGACATCGCCCCCAATACGATCGAACGGATCAGCGTCCTCAAAAATCAGTCCTCCACCGCAGTGTACGGTTCGCGGGGTAAAAACGGCGTGATCGTGATCACCACCAAAGGCGCAGCCAAACCGGCGGCTGACGAAGCCGTTTTCAACGAGAAACCCGGATCGGTCGAAATCGCCTCCGCGTCCACGGAAGACATGCCGTTTCTGATCGTCGAAAAGATGCCTTCGTTCCGCGGCGGCGACCTCAACGACTTCCGCGCGTGGGTGCAGGAGCACCTCCAATACCCCGCCGAGGCCGTGGAACGGAACATTCAGGGCCGCGTGGTCGTGACGTTCACCATCGAAAAGGAGGGTTCGGCAAGCAACATCCTGGTATTGCAATCGCCCGACAAACTGCTTGCCGACGAGGCCCGCCGCGTGATCGCCTCCTCGCCCGCCGGAGCATGGACGCCCGGCGAGCAGCGCGGAGAGAAGGTGCGCGTGAAATATACGCTGCCCGTCGATTTCCGCCTGCCCCAGACCGAAAGCGCAACCGTGCAGGGCGCTCCCGACGGTAACGAACCATTCCTGGTCACCGAGAAGATGCCTTCGTTCCGGAGCGGCGAGATCAAAGACTTCCGCAACTGGATACAGATGCACATCCAATACCCGGCCGAAGCGATGAAAAACAATATCCAGGGACGTGTCATCGTCTCGTTCATCGTCGAAAAGGACGGTTCGGTAAGCAATATCCTGGTATTGCAATCGCCCGACAAACTGCTTGCCGACGAGGCTCTCCGCGTGATCGCCTCCTCGCCCGCCGGAGCATGGACGCCCGGCGAACAGCGCGGTGAGAAGGTGCGCGTGAAATATACGCTGCCCGTCGATTTTTACCTCCAAGGCAGCGGGGACAAGCTCTCCGAACGGCCTGAAAAACCCCAAGGCAGTCTCGACGGAATCCTCGTCGTGGGCTATGGCGCAACCCAAAAATAACCCCCTTCTTACCATCAGCGACGGGCGGCGTCCACCCCAAGTTCAGCGGATGCCGCCCGTTTTTTGCCCTGCCCGCCGAAATCCGCCGCAAAAACACGGCATTCCGGGAACTTTTTACTACATTTACACGACTTTAACCGCTCGTAACATGGATGTAAAGATAGCCCCCGACTGGAAGGAACTCCTCGCCCCGGAGTTCGAAAAACCCTATTTCGCGCAGCTCACGGAGTTCGTACGGCAGGAATACGCCTCGCGGCGCATCTTCCCGCGCGGCAGCAACATCTTCCGCGCCTTCGACAAATGCCCGTTCGACCGCCTGAAAGTGGTCGTCATCGGCCAGGACCCCTATCACGGTCCCGGACAGGCCAACGGGCTTTGTTTCTCGGTCGCGGACGGAGTTCCCTTCCCGCCCTCGCTGCAAAACATCTTCAAGGAGGTCTCCGACGACACCGGCACGCCCATACCGTCTACGGGCAACCTCGACCGCTGGGCCGAACAGGGAGTGCTGCTGCTCAACGCCGTGCTCACGGTCCGCGCCCACGAAGCCGCGTCGCACGCCGGCCGCGGCTGGGAGACCTTCACCGACGCCGTGGTGCGCGCCATCGCCCAGCGCAAAGAGGGCATCGTCTACATGCTCTGGGGCAGCTACGCCCAGAAGAAAGGCGCCATCGCCGACCCGCAGCGCAACCTGATCCTCAAAGCCGTGCACCCTTCGCCGCTGTCGGTCTACCGGGGATTCTTCGGCTGCCGCCACTTCTCGCGCGCCAACGAATACCTCCGCTCCGTGGGCAAGGAGCCGATCGTGTGGTAACAACATTTAACAGAATCACCCAATTAGACAACTCGCACTTCTGATCACAGTCATGCTGTTGGAGCCTGCTCCCCAGACCCACCGAACACACGGTTACAAAAACGCCACGATCCATTAAGACGCGTAGCCATTTCCTTTTTTTAAAATTCCGAAAAAATTTGGAATATAAAATTATCGCCCTATATTTGTAGTGTACTACTACACTAATACACAAAAACAATAACAGCCATGATTGCTTTTCAAAACGTTTCTTTCGGTTACAACCGTCGCCGGAAGGTTTTCGCAGATCTCTCGCTGACGTTCGGCGAAGGGCACATCCACGGCCTGCTGGGACGCAACGGCACTGGCAAAAGCACGCTGCTGAAACTGCTCGCCGGACTCATCGAACCCGTCTGTGGCACGGTGACCATCAACGACGGCGGATGCCGGATTTACGACGCGGACAGCCGATGGAAGGCCGACAGGCTGGCGTATGTGCATCAGGAATCCACGGTGTTCAACGAAACCTTGCGCGACAATATCACGCTGCACCGTCCGTGGCTGACGGATGACGACATCGTCAGGGCGTGCGAGGTTGCCGGCATCAACGAGGGGATGGTGGATCCGGTCGTCGGAAGACCGGACTTCCTACTTATGGACGAACCCACCAGTGCTCTGGACAACGATACCGAGCGACATGTCATGACGGCGTTGCTCGACTCCGACAATGCGTGCATCGTCGTGGCGCACAGACTCGCATCGATTCGGGATTTCGACCGCATCCATGTCATGGATCATGGGCAGATCGTCGAATCCGGTACGCATGACGAACTGCTGCAGGCCGGCGGATTGTATTCGCGGCTGTACCGGCAGGAGTGAGTGTCCCCTTACACCCTTACGCCT
>ENA-UEPD01001174-UEPD01001174.1-human-gut-metagenome-genome-assembly--contig:-NODE-1174-length-15900-cov-5.730772_pt1 | contig 15900 bp, 13 predicted proteins | sample MGYA00242895_ERZ507906 | MGnify/ENA primary metagenome ERZ507906 (study PRJEB26167, sample SAMN06115416) | human gut metagenome | host: Homo sapiens | place: China:Guizhou | collected 2015-03-03... | reverse complement strand
TGTGCCTGCCGAACGCACGGCCCGCAAAGTAGGCCGCGGTGTCGCCGCCCCAGGCAAAGCAGAGGATCAGCAGAATGAAATAAATCGCGTCATAGCGATATTCTGCGAAGGGCAGCATCCGCTTTAAGTGGATGAGCGAGTAGAAGCAGAACGTGATGACGCCCGAGAAGTAGACAAACCCCGTCAGCTTACCGAAATCCAGTGTTTTGACGTGAGCGATCTGACAGACGTTGTAGAACAGCACCGTCAAAAAGGCCGCGGGCAGCAGCAGGCCGCGCACCATCTGCAATGTGCTCAGCATGACCAGCAGCGTCAGCGGCACAGCGGCGGCATAGAGATACCACTGCTTTTTGCCAAAGCCCATAGCGGAAAAAACCTCATGGATGGCAATCAGGCAGACGGCACTTAATACCAAGTCAAACAGGAAGGTGTCAAAAAACGCCAGCACAACGGCCAAAACGCCCAGGCCGACAGCGGCGGTGATGATGCGGGTCTTCATAAACGGTGGTTTCCTTTCGCGGAATCGTTTTATTCAATGATGCAATAACAGCCTATGCGGGCGTGTCGCATGACATGCCCGCACAGGCTATCGTTCATGGAGAGATCAGACCTCCATGATTTCCTTGTTCTTGTCGGCGCAGGTGTCGTCGATCAGCTTGACATATTTGTCGGTCAGCTTCTGGGTCTCTTCCTCCAGCTTCTTCTGGTCGTCCTCGGTGAGCTCGCCGGCCTTCTTTATGGCCTTGAACTTGTCCATGGCGTCGCGGCGGATGTTGCGCACAGCCACCTTGGCCTCCTCGCCCAGCTTGGAGACTTCCTTGGCCAGCTGCTTGCGGCGCTCCTCGGTGGGAGCCGGGAAGTTCAGGCGGATGGTCTGGCCGTCGTCGATGGGGTTGATGCCCACGTCGCTGGCCATGATGGCCTTGCTGATGGCGCGCAGCAGGGTGCGGTCCCAGGGGGTGATGGTCAGGGTGCGGGCCTCGCTCACGGCCACAGAGGCCACCTGCTGGATGGGAGTGGGGGCACCGTAGTAGTCCACGCTCACCTTGTCCAGAACGGCGGGGTTGGCGCGGCCTGCACGCACAGCGGCCAGCTCGCGGTCCAGATGCTCCACGGAGCTCTTCATCTTTTCTTCAAATGCCTTGGTGTTGCTGCTCATTGTCCTTTTCTCCTGTCATATATTGTTCTGCACAGGCGCTGTGATTGCTGCCTGTTCCATTCTATGGTACGGGGATGCGGGCTATGCTCAGCCCTCGTAGACCAGGGTGCCCACGTTCTCGCCCTGCACGGCCTTTGCAATGTTGTCCGGGTCGGCCAGGTCAAAGACCAGGATGGGGAGCTTGTTGTCGCGGCAGAGGGTGGCGGCAGTGCCGTCCATCACAGCCAGGCGATCCTCCAGCACCTTGGTAAAGGTCAGGGTGTCGTACTTTTTGGCATCGGGATACTTGTGGGGGTCCTTGTCGTACACGCCGTCCACCATGGTGGCCTTGAACATGATGTCCGCACTCACCTCAACAGCACGCAGAGCCGTAGTGGTATCGGTGGAGAAGAAGGGGTTGCCGGTGCCGCCGCCGAAGATGGCGATCTTACCGTCTGCCATGGCCTTCAGGGCATCCTTGCGGGTAAAGGCGGGGGCCACCTGCGGCATGGTGATGGAGGTGAACACCTCGGTCTCCACGCCCAGCTGCTCCAGCTTGTCGGAGACAGCCAGCGCATTCATCACGGTCGCCAGCATTCCGATCTTGTCGGCCAGGGTGCGCTCCATTTTGCCGCTGGAACGGCCGCGCCAGAAGTTGCCGCCGCCCACCACGATGCCGATCTGCACGCCCAGGTCGTGGGCCTTTTTCACGCCGCCGCAGATCGCGTCCATGGTCGGCTCGTCAAAGCCGGTGCCCTTTTCGCCGCCCAGGGCCTCGCCGCTGATCTTCAGAAGGATACGCTGATATTTCAATGCCATATCAATACACCACCTAAATCATTTCTCTCATCAGGCCAAAGTTTCCCCTGCCCCTGATTTATTCATCTTATTTTACTATAAAATCGCTTCAAAGTAAGCAGGGAAAGTGAACAACCTCGCCCCATCAAAAAAGCAGACAGCCCGCAGGCCATCTGCTTTGCATCACTTATCCCGATAGTGTGAACCGCACTGAACGATTTTGACCACATTGCCATCGATTCGATACACAATGCGGTTGGCATCATCGATGCGGCGGCTCCAGTAGCTGGACAGATCGCCGCTCAAGCGCTCGGGCTTTCCGATGCCCTCATAGCCGTTGCGGTCAATGTCCTTCAGGAGCTGCAAAATGCGTTTCAGCGCCTTGCGGTCCTGCCGCGTCCAGTATTCAAAATCTTCCCATGCTTCCTCTGTCCACGCTTTAATCATCCAGATTTACCTCATGGACTGTGCCGCCGGTGGCTTCCATCTCCGCAATGGACTTGCGCAGGCGGGCCATGTTCTGCTCGGAGTAGAACGGGTCTACCGAGAGCTCAAAAGGCAGGCGCTGTTCCCGGGTCATCTTTTTGGCCAGCATGGTCACGGCGGTGGACATCGACATGCCCAACTCGGTGCAGATATGGTCAAAATTGTTCTTCAACTCATTGTCCATACGGATGCTTACCGTTGTCTGAGACATACAAATCACGCTCCTTTGCCTTTAATATAATACGTTGTATGCACAATGTCAACAATTTTTTTGTAAGCAAGAGATGAAGGCCAAACATTTTGCCCCAGATATGCAAAAAAGCCCCGAGTTCCGGAGAACTCAGGGCTTTTTTCTGCATGGAGCGGGCAATGGGAATCGAACCCACCTCCTCAGCTTGGAAGGCTGATATACTAGCCGATGTACGATGCCCGCATTTACGAACGATATTATAGCATGTTCCGGCACAAATGTCCAGCCCAATTTTTGTATGTTCCTTAAAGCACCGGAAAAGAATGCCGGAACGGCCTTGCTTTTCCATACGGCTCTGCTACAATAGAAAAGAACGGAGGGAGAGAGGATGGAGCCGGAAGCAGAGATCATTCGTACGCAGCTGTTTGCCCTGCGGGATGAAACATACCGCACCTTTCACAGTGCGTTGATGCCCACCGTGCCGCCGGAAACGGTGATCGGCGTGCGTGTTCCGGCTCTGCGCAGGTTGGCAAAACAGCTCGCAGGCACAGCGCAGGCAGAAGTGTTTTTACAGGCCCTGCCGCATGGATACTACGAAGAGAACAACCTCCACGCGTTTCTGATCGAACTTATCCGGGACTACGACAGGGCGCTGGCTGAAACGGAAGCGTTCCTGCCCTACATCAACAACTGGGCCACCTGTGACTGCTTTTGCCCCAAAGTGTTTGCAAAGCACAAGAAGGAACTGCTGGTGCCCATTCGCCGCTGGCTGGATTCGGGCGAGGTGTACACCGTGCGCTATGGCATGGAGATGCTGATGCGCTATTATCTGGATGATGCATTCCGGCCGGAATATCTGGAATGGGTGGCCGATGTGCACAGCACGGAATACTATATCAATATGATGCGGGCATGGTATTTTGCCACAGCACTGGCAAAGCAGCCGGATGCCGCGCTGCCGTGGCTCACAGAAAAGCGGCTGGATCTGTGGACCCACAACAAAGCCATCCAGAAAGCGGTGGAAAGCCGCCGCATTCCGCCCGGAATGAAGCAGCTGCTGCGCGGTCTGCGCAGCCGTTCATAAAAGCTTCCGGATTTCCGCGCAGATTTCCTGTTTACTTTATGGATGTTTTATTGTAAAATAAGTTATAGTAAAAAATGCCAGGGTATGCCTATGCCCTGACGGAAGATAAAAACAGGTGGTGTTTGGATTATGGCATTGAAATATCAGCGTATCCTTCTGAAGATCAGCGGCGAAGCACTGGGCGGCGAAAAGGGCATGGGTTTTGATGAACCCACCATGGACGCGATCTGCGGCGGCGTGAAGAAAGCACACGACCTCGGCGTGCAGATCGGCATTGTTGTGGGCGGCGGCAACTTCTGGCGCGGCCGTTCCAGCGGCAAGATGGAGCGCACACTGGCCGATAAGATCGGTATGCTGGCAACCGTGATGAACGCACTGGCTGTTTCCGATAAGCTGGAACAGCTGGGTGTCCCCACCGAGGTGTTCACCTCCATCACCATGCCACAGGTGGCACAGCCCTTTACCCGCAAGGATGCCCTGCGCGCCATGGATGAGGGCAAGATCGCCGTGTTCGGCGGCGGCACCGGCAACCCGTTCTTCTCCACGGATACGGCAACCGCTCTGCGCGCTGTGGAAGTGAGCGCCGATGTGATGTTCAAGGCTACTATGGTGGATGGCGTTTACGATAAGGATCCCCACAAGTACGCCGACGCAAAGAAGTATGATACCCTCACCTTTACCAAGGTGCTGGAAGACCAGCTGGCTGTTATGGATGGCACTGCTGCCACTCTGTGCCGCGACAACAAGCTGCCCATCCTCGTGTTCGATCTGGCCGACCCGGACAACATTGCCCGTGCCGTGCAGGGCGAGAATGTGGGCACACTGGTTTACGAGGGCTGAAACGCCTGCAGCCGACATACATTATAGGGCAGACGCATTGCAGCGCAGCCCCAAGATAAAAAGGAACAGGAGACTACCGCAATGAGCAGCAACACCAAGGTTTACGAAGACAAGATGAAGAGCTCGGTCGAACATCTGGGCCGCGAACTGGGCGCTGTGCGCGCAGGCCGCGCAAATCCCGCTGTGCTGGATAAGGTCAGCGTGGATTATTATGGTGCCCCCACTCCCATCCAGCAGGTGGCATCCGTGGCTGTGGCCGAAGCACGCACCCTGACCATTACCCCGTGGGACCGTACTCTGCTGCGCCCCATCAGCAAGGCCATCATGGCCAGCGATGTGGGCATCACTCCCATTGATGACGGCTCCACCATCCGCCTGAACTTCCCGGCCCCCACCGAGGAGCGCCGCAAGCAGCTGGCAAAGGAAGTTTCCAAGCTGGGCGAGGAGGCTAAGGTGGCAGTGCGCAACATCCGCCGCGAGGCTATGGATAAGGCCAAGGCCATGAAGAAGGCCGGCGAGCTGACCGAGGACAGCCAGAAGACCATGGAAGAGGATGTCCAGAAGCTGACCGACAAGTATATCAAGAACATCGATGCTGCGGTGGAAGAAAAGCAGAAGGAGATCATGTCTGTCTGATCTGCGCAGATGCAATAAACTGGAGGTGCCGTGCGCTGAAGAAGAGTGCGCGGCACTTTTGTTGAAGGCGGCGTTGCTGCCGGGAGGAAACAATGGCGCATCCTAAAGAATTTGCCGAGGGCCTTTCCATCGGCATCATCATGGACGGCAACGGCCGCTGGGCAAAGAACCGCGGCCTGCCCCGCACTGCCGGGCACAAAAGAGGCGCAGAGGTGTTCAGCGATATCGCAGATTACTGCGATGAGCTGGGCGTTTCGTCGGTGTACTTCTATGCGTTTTCCACCGAGAACTGGAAGCGTCCGCTGGAAGAGGTCAACGCCATTATGCGGCTGTTCGGCGAATATCTGCTGAAGGGCTTTGACTACAAGAACCGCAATATCCGCATCAAGTTCATGGGCGACCGCACGGTGCTGGATGAAAAGCTGCAGCAGCTGATGAACAAGCTGGAAGCAGATTCTTCGGTCAAGACCGGCATGACCCTGAACATTGCCATCAACTACGGCGGCCGCCCGGAGATCGTGCGGGCGGCGCAGCAGCTGGCGGCAAAGGCGGCGGCAGGGGAGATAAAGCCCGAAGAGATCACGGAACAGCTGCTCAGCGATGCCATGTATACCGCTGGCCAGAAGGACCCGGATTTTATCCTGCGTCCCAGCGGAGAAAAGCGGCTGTCTAACTTCATGCTCTGGCAGGCAGCTTACTCGGAGCTGGTAGAAATGGACGTTCTGTGGCCGGATTTCACCCGCAGCGATCTGGACGCTGCCATTGAGGAGTTCAATCATCGTTCCCGCCGGTTTGGCGGACTGTAAAACCCAAGACCTCCTGCACACGGTGCAGGGACCGGACGGCCCGGCGGCTTTGCCGGAGCCAAACTTAATCCAGAGGGGTGCGGCACCCGACCGGTGAAAAGGAGATCCAATCTATGAAAACACGTGTTATTACTGCGATCGTGGGCATCATCGTACTGATCGGCGTGATGTTCACCTTCAACACTCTGATCTTTAATCTGGTCATCGCGGCCATTACGCTGATCGCCGTTCACGAGATCTACAGTGCCCTCGGCTTTGAAAAGAAGGACTGGCTGATGTATGCGGTTCTGGTGCCGTATACACTGCTGGTCATGACGAGCAACTATCAGGTCATGCGGCGGCTGGTGATGCCGATGTCCTTTCTGCTGGTCACCTTTTACGCCATCTATCTGGTGGTGCGCAATGGCACCATCAGCTATCAGAAGGCCAGCGGCCTGCTGATGTTCTCCGGTATCGTGATCTTCTGCTTCTATTCCTTTATCCGGCTCAAGGAGCTGCTGCCGGTGGAGCAGTACGGCTACGATGCGGTGTTCTTTATCTTGCTCATCCTCTGCTTTGCCTGGGGCGGCGATACCTGTGCCTACTTTGCAGGCCGTGCCTTTGGCAAGCACAAGCTCTGCCCGGTGGTCAGCCCCAAAAAGACCGTGGAAGGTGCCATTGGCGGTGTTCTGGGCACCATGGTGTTTGGTGTGATCATCACACTGGTGTACTCAGTGGCGGCAAACCGGATGGAAGCCTTCACCCGCTCCAACATTGGCGTTTCCATGTACGTGATCATTGCGCTGCTGGGCTGCGTGGCTGCGGTGTTGGGCATTTATGGTGATCTGTTTGCCAGCGTGGTCAAGCGCCAGTGCGGCATCAAGGATTACGGCACCATCTTCCCGGGGCACGGCGGCATTCTGGACCGCTTTGACAGTGTGATGTTCATTGCGCCCTTTGTGACCATGGTCATTACGGCGGTGTTCTACTATTAAAAGGGGGAACGTGTGATGTCGAAAAAAATCACTCTGCTGGGTTCTACCGGTTCCATCGGCACCCAGAGTCTGGATGTGATCCGTGCACAGGGCTATGAGGTGTTCGGCCTTTCTGCCCACAGCCATGTAGACAAGATCCTGCAGCAGATCGAAGAGTTTCATCCGCGCTATGTCTGCATGACCGACCCGGATGCGGCCCGCAGGCTGGATGCGGAGCTTTCCGGTCGTGCAGATGCGCCCCGGCTGCTGGTAGGGCCGGAAGGGCTCAAGCAGCTGGCCGCACTGGACGGCACCGATGTGGTGCTGAACAGCGTGGTGGGCATTGCAGGCCTTGGTGCCAGCCTGTGCGCGATCGAAAGCGGGCATGATCTGGCCCTTGCCAACAAGGAGAGTCTTGTCACCGGCGGCCATCTGGTCACACAGGCCGTGGCAAAGCATGGTGTAAAGCTGCTGCCGGTGGACAGTGAACATTCGGCCATCTTCCAGTGCCTGCAGGATAAGGAGAGTGCCCCTAGCCTGACCAAGATCCTGCTCACGGCATCCGGCGGCCCCTTCTTCGGGATGAAGACCGAGGAGCTGCGCGGTAAGACCAAGGCGGATGCCCTCAAGCACCCCAACTGGAACATGGGCGCAAAGATCACCATTGACTCTGCCACCCTGATGAACAAGGGTCTGGAGCTGATCGAGGCAGTGTGGCTGTTCGGCCTGCCGCCGGAGAAGATCCAGATCGTGGTGCAGCGCCAGAGCATCGTGCATTCGGCGGTGCAGTTCAGCGATAATTCGGTCATTGCTCAGCTGGGTGTGCCGGATATGCGCATTCCCATCCAGTATGCGCTCACCTACCCAAAGCGCGTACCCGGCGTTGTGCCGGAGCTGGACTTTGCTGCACTCAAGGTGCTCACCTTCGATGTGGCAGACGACGAGACCTTCCGCTGCCTTGCCGCCTGCAAAAAGGCCATCAAAAAGGGCGGTCTCGGCCCCTGTGCCGCCAACGGTGCCAATGAGGAAGCTGTTAAGCTCTTCCTTGAGGACAAAATTGGCTTCCTCGATATTGGCCGTCTGGTGGAAGCAGTCGTGGACAGCGACAGCTTTGGCGGCGAGTATACCCTCAGCGATGTGTACGAGTGCGACCGCATGGCACGAGAGTTCGTGCGCGCACATCTTTGATCTTTAGGAGACGCAATGTCAATTTTTATCACCCTGATCGCCGCACTGATCGTGTTCGGCGCTGTGATCGCCATTCATGAATTCGGGCACTTTACCGTGGCAAAGCTCTGCGGCATTCAGGTCAACGAGTTTTCCATCGGCATGGGGCCGGCTTTGTGGAAGAAAATTTACAAGGGCACCCAGTACAGCCTGCGTGCATTGCCGGTAGGCGGCTATGTGGCGCTGGAGGGCGAGGAAAGCCCCGAGAGCCAGCAGGCCGAAGCGGCCCGCGACAAACAGGAAGCAGAGGACGAAAACCCTGTCCCGCCGGAGCAGCGCACCGGCATCCCTTTGAATGAGGCACCGGTATGGCAGCGTGTGCTTGTGATGGTGGCAGGTGCCTTCATGAATTTCGTGCTGGGCTTTGTGGTGCTGGTCATTCTTGTGGCAGCACAGGAAGGAGCCATCACCAGCAAGACCATCTATTCCATTGAGAACGATGCCCTCTGCGGCCAGACCGGCCTGCAGGCGGGGGACGAGATCGTTGCCGTGAACGGCAGGCGCTGCTTTGTGGCCAACGACATCCTTTATGAGCTGGTGCGCACCGAAGCCTATCGCGCCCGGTTCACCGTGAAGCGGGACGGCCAAAAGGTGGAACTGCCGGACGTGCAGTTCGACACCTGGCAGGACGAGGACGGCCAGACCCATATGACCCTTGGCTTTACGGTGTACGGCATCAAAAAAACACCGCTCAATGTGTTAAAAGAAGCATGGAACAGTACCCTGTACTACGGACGCATCGCGTTTATCTCGCTGGCAGACCTTGTGCGCGGACGTGAGAGCATCAACAATCTGTCCGGCCCGGTGGGTATCGTGACAGCGATCGGTCAGGCGGCAAGCTACGGCTGGCAGGATCTGCTGGAGCTGCTGGCCCTCATCACCATCAATCTGGGCGTGTTCAATCTGCTGCCTTTCCCGGCACTGGATGGCGGCAAGGTGGTATTTTTGATCATTGAGGGCGTTACCGGCCATGCAGTGCCGGAAAAGCTGCAGGGTACACTGACCATTGCGGCCTTTGCACTGCTGTTTGGCCTGATGCTCTTTGCAACCTATAATGATATCATCCGGCTTGTGACCGGTGCAATGTGAGCAAAAACAGAAAGGGGAACTTTATGCGGCAGTTAAAACGGGAAGTGAAAATCGGCAATGTGACCATCGGCGGCAAGAATCCTGTTGCGGTGCAGACGATGCTCAACGTGCCGGTGGAGGATATTGAGGGCAATGTGGCGCAGGCAAAGCGGTGCGAAGCTGCTGGCTGTCAGATCCTGCGCGTGACCTGCCCCAGCCCGGCGGATGCAAAGTGCATCGAAGCCGTCAAGAATGCGGTGAACATCCCCATTGTGGCAGACATCCATTTTGACTACAAGGCGGCTCTGGCCTGCGCAGATGTAGGCGTGGATAAGATCCGCATCAACCCCGGCAACATCGGCGACGATGACCGGGTGAAGGCTGTGGTGGATGCCTGTCAGCGCAAGAACATTCCCATCCGCATCGGCGTGAATGGCGGCAGTCTGGAAAAGCACATCCTTGCAAAATACGGCGCACCCACGCCGGAGGCCATGGTGGAGAGTGCACTGTACCATGTGCGCCTGCTGGAAAAATTCGATTTCAACAACATCGTCATTTCCATCAAGAACTCCAATGTGCCCCGCATGATGGAGGCCTACCGCCAGCTCAGCGCTGTCACGGATTACCCGCTCCATGTGGGTGTTACCGAGGCGGGTACCTACCAGATGGGTCTGCTGAAAAGCGGCATGGGCATCGGCGGAATGCTGCTGGAAGGCATTGGCGATACCATCCGCGTCTCGCTGGCCGCAGAGCCGGAAAAGGAAGTGGAAGCGGGCTACAACATCCTGCGCGCCGTGGGCTTCCCGGTAGCAGGCCCGGAGGTCATCACCTGCCCCACCTGCGGCCGCACCCAGTATCCCTGCACCGAGATCGCCAACGAGGTGGAAAAGCGGCTGCAGGGCTGCAAAAAATCCATCAAGGTGGCCGTGATGGGCTGCGTGGTCAACGGCCCCGGTGAAGCCCGCGAAGCAGACATCGGCATTGCCGGCGGCAAGGGCGAGGCGGTGCTGTTCATCCACGGCAAGCCCATCAAAAAGCTGACCGGAGACAACATCCTGGATCAGTTCATGGATGAGATCTATAAACTGTAATTTGGCTTTTTTCACAGCTGCCACACCTGCAAAAACGGGTGCGGCAGTTTGTGCTGTATAAAAAGGAGTACCATTTGTGACACCACTCGTATCCAACCTGTGGCCGCAGTTCATGGTGGACCCGGCATTTGCGGCCTGCTTCGGGCAGGTCATTGTGGAGCATGCGCAGATGCTGCGGCAGGAGCGGCAGGTCATCTTTACCCTGCGCAGCGGTGCACCGCTGGACAAAAATCTCTGTGCCCGGCTGCTGGCATCCCTGCAGCCGGATTATGAGGGCTTTGAGCTGCGCATCCAGAACCTGTTTGGCTATGCCATGCTGGACGAAGCGGCCCTGCGCGATCTGATGGAAGAGATGAAGCGGGACGGCGTGCCCATCAATGGCTTTCTGGACCGGTGCAAGATCAACATCATCGGACAGAAGATCACCATCGGCGTATGCCATGGCACCAAGTTTTTGCAGGAGATGCACTTTGAAAAGCTGCTGGCAGAGCGCATTGCGGCCCACACCGGGGTAACGCCGCAGGTAACGCTGCAAAGCGCTGTAAGCGAAGCCGAGCAGCACCAGATGGAAGAAAAGCTGGAGCGCAAGATTGCGCCACCGGTGGTCAAGTTTGAGAAAAAGAACACAGCACCGTCCATCAAGGTGGATGGTCTGGACCTGACCGATAAGCCCGTCACCATTTTCCACGGCAAGATGTTCACCCCCAAGAACCTCACCCCGCTGAAAGACCTTGGCGGCGAGGGCGGCAAGTGCACGATCTGGGGCGATGTGTTCTTCTCGGAGGTCAAGGGCAACTTCCGCAAAATTTATACCGTATCCATCACCGATTATCAGGGCTCCATCAACCTGAAGATCCGCGCGCAGGAAGGTGAGGACTGCTCCAAGTGGGAGAGCCTTGGCAAAGGCACCACCCTCATCGTGCGCGGCGACTGCTCCTACGACAAGTACGAACACGATTATATCGTCTACCCCTACGATGTGCTCATCGTGGAGCGCAAAAAGCGGGAGGATACCGCACCGGTCAAGCGTGTGGAGCTGCATCTGCACACCAAGCTTTCCAGCATGGACGGCTTCTGTGATCCCGGCGGCATCGTCAAGCTGGCCCACCGCATGGGACATCCGGCCGTTGCCATCACTGACCACGGTGTGTGTCAGGGTTACCCGGAAGCCATGCTGGCAGCGGACGATATCCATAAATCAGACCCGGACTTCAAGCTGATCTACGGCTGTGAAGCCTACTTTGTGGACGACATGATCCCCTGTGTATACGGTGTGAAGGATCAGCCGCTGGACGGGGAGTTCTGCGTGTTTGATACCGAGACCACCGGCCTTGACCCCGGCGTGGAGTATATGACCGAGATCGGTGCCGTTATCGTGAAAAACGGCGAAGTGGTGGAGGAATTTGATACCTTTGTCAAGCCCGGCAAGCCCATCACCCCCAAGATCACCGAGCTGACCGGCATCACCAACGAAATGGTGGCGGATGCTCCCGGCGAAAAGGAAGCACTGGAAGCCTTCCTCAAATTTGCGGGAGACCGCATCCTTGTGGGCCACAACGTCCACGCCTTTGATATGCGTTTCCTGCGCGCCGCCGCCAAGCGCAGCGGCATCAAGCTGGAGCCGACCTATATCGACACCCTGACCATGGCGCAGGCCATGTACCCCGGCCTGCACAACTACAAGCAGGGCACCATCAACAAGCATCTGGAGCTGCCTGCCTACGAGGCCCACCGTGCCTGTGAGGATTCTGCCGCGCTGGGCCGCATCTTCGGGGTCATGCTGAACGACCTGAAAGAAAAGCAGGTAGCAAAGGTCAGTGAGATCAACACCGGCCTTGGCGGCAACCGCGAGGTGCTGAAAAAGAAGTATTACCACCTCATCATTCTGGTCAAGAACCAGATGGGCCTGAAAAATCTGTACAAGATCGTCAGCGAAGCCCATGTGAACTACTTTTTCAAAAAGCCCCGGGTGCCCCGGAGCCTTTTGAACAAATACCGGGACGGCCTGCTGCTCACTTCCGCCTGCGAAGCCGGCGAGCTGTACCGGGCCATCGTGGATGGCACCAGCTATGAAGAACTGAAAAAGATCGCGTCCTACTACGATATTCTTGAGATCCAGCCGCTGGGCAACAACGCCTACATGGTGCGGGACGGCAAGGTGGACAGCGAAGAGGACATCAAAAACTTCAACCGCACGGTCATCAAGCTGGGCGAGGACCTGCACAAGCCGGTCATTGCCACCGGCGACGTGCACTTTACCGAGCCGGAGGACGCGGCTTACCGCGCTGTGTTGCAGGCGGGCAACGGCTTTAAAGATGCCGACAACCAGCCGCCGCTGTTCTTCCGCACCACGCAGGATATGCTGGCGCAGTTCTACTATCTGCCCAAGGAAAAAGCCTACGAGGTAGTGGTGAAGAACCCCCGCAAGATCGCGGCGATGATCGACAACAATGTTCGTGCCATCCCGCGCGGCACCTACCCGCCCAGCATCGAGGGTGCAGAGCAGCAATTGCGCGATGCTACGTGGGAACACGCCAAGCGTGATTACGGTGACCCGCTGCCCGAAATTGTGGAAAAGCGGCTGCAGAAGGAGCTGGACTCCATCTGCGGCCATGGCTACGCCGTGCTGTACGTCATTGCGGTCAAACTGGTGGCCTATTCCAACGCGGGCGGCTATCAGGTGGGCAGCCGTGGTTCGGTCGGCTCATCGGCCGTGGCCCACTTCTCCGGCATCTCGGAGGTGAACAGCCTGCCGCCCCACTATCGCTGCCCCAAGTGCAAGCACAGCGAGTTCATCACCGACGGCAGCGTGGACGACGGCTTTGACCTGCCGGATAAAAACTGCCCCAACTGCGGCACCCGGATGCTGGTGGACGGCCACGATATTCCCTTCGAGACCTTTCTCGGCTTCTACGGCGATAAAGAGCCGGATATCGACCTGAACTTTTCCGGCGAATATCAGTCCAATGTGCACCGCTATACCGAGGAGCTGTTCGGCAAAGCCAACGTGTTCAAGGCGGGCACCGTGTCCGGTATTCAGGACAAGACCGCCTACGGCTATGTCAAAAAATATCTGGATGAGCGCGGCCGCACGGTGAACCATGCGGAGGAGAACCGCCTGACTCTGGGCTGCACCGGCGTCAAGCGCACCACGGGTCAGCACCCCGGCGGCATGGTCGTTGTGCCGGACACCTACGAGATCTACGATTTCTGTCCTATCCAGCACCCGGCGGACGATGTGGCAGGCGGCCTGCTGACCACCCACTTCGAGTTCAAGTACCTGCACGATACCCTGCTCAAGCTGGACGAACTGGGCCACGATATGCCCACCTTCTACAAGTATTTTGAGGAGTACACCGGTATCCCCATTGACAGTATCCCCATGAACGACCCCAAGGTGTACAGCCTGCTGACCAGCCCCGAAGCGCTGGGCGTGACCCCGGAGCAGATCGACAGCCAGACCGGAACCTTCGGCATCCCGGAAATGGGCACTAACTTCGTGCGCGGTATGCTGGTGGAGGCACGCCCCAAGAACTTTTCCGAACTGATCCAGATCTCGGGCCTGTCCCACGGAACGGACGTGTGGACCGGCAACGCGGACGAGCTGATCCGCAGCGGCACATGCACCATTGCGGAGGTCATTGGCTGCCGTGACAGCATCATGCTGTACCTGCTGCGCAAGGGTCTGGAGCCCAAGATGGCCTTTGATATCATGGAGGCTGTGCGTAAGGGCAAGGTGGCCAAGGGCGGTTTCAAGGATGGCTGGGAGGAAGCCATGCGGGAGCACGAGGTGCCGGACTGGTACATCGAGAGCTGCCGCAAGATCAAGTATATGTTCCCCAAGGCCCATGCTGTGGCCTACCTGATGTCGGCAATCCGCCTGATGTGGTTCAAGATCTACCGCCCGCCGGAGTTCTATGCGGTATACTTTACCGTGCGCGGCGACGATATCGACTATGAGGCCGCTGTGGGCGGCGCGGCAGTGGCCCGCGCCCACATGGAAGAAGTCAAGCGTCGCCTGAAGGAAGAGAAGAACGCCAAGGACGAGGATGTGCTGGTCAGCCTGCAGCTCGTCAACGAGATGCTGGTGCGCGGCTACGAGTTTTTACCCATTGAGCTGGGCAAGAGCCGCGGCTCCAAGTATGTGGTGGAGGACGGCAAGGTACGTCTGCCCTTCTCTTCGCTGAAGGGTCTTGGCGGTGCTGCCGCCGATGCACTGGAAAAGGTGACCATCCACGGCGAAGAATATATCTCGGTGGAAGAGTTGCAGCAGGCTTCCGGTGTCGGCAGCAGCATTCTAGACCGTTTGCGTCAGGTGGGCGCTCTGGGCGACCTGCCGGAGAGCAGTCAGGTAAGCTTCTTCTGAGGATTCTGAAAGCAAAAGTGCCTGCACGGCTTTAGCTGTGCAGGCACTTTTGCTTTAAAAAAGCACCCGCGGCAAAAATCGCAGGTGCTTAAAAATTCAGCAGAACGGGGGAGTGTTTACTCCACGCTGATCATATAATAGTAAACGGGCTGGCCGCCGCGGATGTGGCTGACCTCAACGTGGTTCGGGCACTTTGCCTTTACGATCTCGGTCACTTTCTCGGCATCCTCATCGCTCACGTCGCAGCCGGAGATGATGGTGACGAAGCTGGAATCCTTCTTGCACATGCCGCGTGCCAGACGGTAGGTAGCTTTGGTGATATCGTTGGAGGTGGAAACGATCTTGCCGTTCTCCAGAGCCATGATCTCACCCTTCTTGATGCGCTTGCCGTCGTACTCACTGTCGCGGGCAGCATAGGTGATCAGACCGGTGGACACCTTGTCGGCAGCAGCCATCATGTTGATGGTGTTGGTCTCGGCGTTCACAGAGGGATCAAAGTTCAGCATGGCGGTAATGCCCATGGGCACGGTGCGGGTGGGCAGAACGACCACCTGACGGTCGGCCAGCTTCTGGGCCTGCTCAGCAGCCATGATGATGTTCTTGTTGTTGGGCAGCACGAACACGGTCTTTGCGGGCACGCTCTGGATGGCGGCGAGGATATCCTCAGTGGCAGGGTTCATGGTCTGACCACCGGAGACCACTGCGTCTGCAGCCAGATCGGTGAACACGGCCTTCAGGCCTTCACCGGCGGCAACGGCAACAAAGCCATAGTCACGGCTGGGGTCCACAGCAGCGTAGACGAACTCGCTGGACTGAGAAGGGGCCTTCTCAGCAGAAGCCTGCTTTTCCAGGCTCTTGCCCTGCTTCTGGCGGGCCAGGAACTGCTCGTGCATGTTCTCGATCTTGAAGTTGGTCAGGTAGCCGTACTTGATGGCCTCGCTCAGGATCTTGCCGGGGTCAGCGGTGTGGACATGCAGGTTGATGACATCGTCATCCTCGATGCAGACCACGCTGTCGCCGTTGGATTCAGCAAAGGCGCGCATCTTTGCGGCGCTTGCGCCCTCGTACTTGTTGATGAGGAACTGGGTGCAGTAGCCGTTCTTGATGTCCTCCACCTTCATCAGGTCGTCGGTGAACACGCCCTTGCCGGCGTTCTCGGTGGAGAGCTTGGCCTTGTTGGGGGCCCCCTCGCCGCCGGCCACCATGGGCTCGCCGTG
>ENA-UEPD01001172-UEPD01001172.1-human-gut-metagenome-genome-assembly--contig:-NODE-1172-length-15920-cov-32.011046_pt1 | contig 15920 bp, 10 predicted proteins | sample MGYA00242895_ERZ507906 | MGnify/ENA primary metagenome ERZ507906 (study PRJEB26167, sample SAMN06115416) | human gut metagenome | host: Homo sapiens | place: China:Guizhou | collected 2015-03-03... | reverse complement strand
AGAGGTGTCGCCGACAAGAAGTTCTTTCTTTTCCGTATCGCCAATTTATATGCTTATCCCCACTAAATTTCTACTGAGCCAATAGTTTTGACGATTGCCCTGCGGCAATACTTTTATGGACAAAAGGACCGACACCCGTGCCAGTCCTTTTGTCTATATATGCTCAACGTAAAAAAGACGGAATACGCGAGCTATGCGCCACGAAACAATGTCAACGCGCGATGCGGCTATTCTACCACTATCTTCCGTGTCTTGTCAGCCACGGTAACCTCAACTCCGGAAAAGCCCCTTATGTTGCTGAATTCATTCCAGACTTCCGCCAGCTTATAAGCAGTGACAGATATAACTGGAACAATCAATTCGCAGTTAGTTTTATTGACTCTGTCAAACACTCCGGAGCCACACATTGGCGGAATTTCAGCCAACGATGTTATCTTCGACAAGTCGCTGCAACAAATGAAAGCACCATCTCCTATGCTCGCCACGCTGTCCGGCAATGTCAGTTCGGTCAAGCCGCTGCAACCATAGAAAGCATAATACCCAATGCTCGTCACGCTGTTCGGTATGACACTGTTTTTGCATCCAACAATCAATGTGTTGAATTCTGTATCAATTATTGAATTGCAATTATCTCGGGAGTCGTAGCAACTGTTTCCACTCTCTACTGTTATCTTTTCTAATCCGCTGCAATATGTGAAAGCAATATCCCCGATGCTACTCACACTGTTCGGCAATATAAGTTCGGTCAAGCCAGTGCAACCATAGAACGCACAATCCCCGATTCTCGTCACGCTGTTAGGCAATGTCAGTTCGGTCAAGCCACTGCAACCACTGAAAGCACCATCTCCTATGCTCGTCACACTGTTCGGCAATGTCAGTTTGGTCAAGCCAGTGCAACCATAGAACGCACAATCCCCGATGCTCGTCACGCTGTTAGGTATGACACTGTTTTTGCATCCAACAATCAATGTATTGGTTCCCGTTTCAATTATTGAATTGCAATTACCCCAGGAGTCGTAGCGTTTGTTTCCTCGATCTACTGTAATCTTCTCCAAGCCACTGCAATCGCTGAAAGCATAATTTCCGATGCTAGTCACGCTGTTCGGCAATATAAGTTCGGTCAAGCCACTGCATAAAGAGAAAGCAAAATCCCCGATGCTCGTAATGCTGTTTGGCAATGTCAGTTCGGTCAAGCCACTGCAACCGCGGAAAGCACCATCTTCTATGCTCGTCACACTGTTCGGTATGACACTGTTTTTGCATCCAACAATCAATGTGTTGGTTTCCGTGTCAATTATTGAATTGCAATTATCGCGGGAGTCATAGCAACTGTTTCCACTCTCTACTGTAATCTTCTCCAAGCCACTGCAATCGCTGAAAGCAAAATCTCCGATGCTCGCCACGCTGTTCGGCAATGTCAGTTCGGTCATGCCAGTGCAACCGCGGAAAGCACCATCTCCTATGCTCGTCACACTGTTCGGCAATGTCAGTTCGGTCAAGCCACTGCAACCGCGGAAAGCACCATCCCCGATGCTCGTCACGCTGTTAGGCAATGTAAGTTCGGTCAATCCAGAGCAACCATAGAACGCAAAATCCCCGATGCTCGTCACGCTGCTCGGCAATATAAGTTCGGTCAAGCCGCTGCATAAAGAGAAAGCAAAATCCCCGATGCTCCTCACGCCGTTCGGCAATATAAGTTCGGTCAAGCCGCTGCAACCACTGAAAGCAGAATCCCCGATGCTCGTCACGCCGTTCGGCAATGTCAGTTCGGTCAAGCCGCTGCAACCTTCGAAAGCATTACCCCCGATGCTCCTCACGCCGTTCGGCAATGTCAGTTCGGTCAAGCCGCTGCAACCTTCGAAAGCATTACCCCCAATGCTCGTCACGCTGTTCGGCAATATAAGTTCGGTCAAGCCGCTGCAATCAACGAAAGCAGCATTTCCGATGCTCGTCACGCTGTTCGGCAATATAAGTTCGGTCAAGCCACTGCAACCTTCGAAAGCATTACCCCCGATGCTCGTCACGCTGTTCGGCAATATAAGTTCGGTCAAGCCACGGCAACCCAGGAAAGCAGATTCCCCGATGCTCGTAATGCCATATTTGACTGTCGCTTTTCTTATTTCATAATCCTTAAAAGGCGAATCGTCATAGCCATTGTTCCACATTTCGCCACTTCCTGACAACGTGAGGTTGCCTGAATCGTCGAGAGTCCATGTTATTGAATCTCCACAACGCCCGGTTGCTGCTGCAAAAGCATTAGCATACATTAGCATCGACGATAAAAAGGCTATCGTCAGAATAGTAATTTTCCGTTTCATTACTATTTGTTTTTAGAGTTTTCAGTTGTTTTTAATATCTCCAAATTATAAGTGCCGGCATCAAGGATTATTCCGATTTTCCTCGATTACCGCCACAAAGCGAATGTGACATCGTGTTGGCGCAATCGGCGACAGTGTCGCTAAGTGAAATGTTTAACCATGGATTCTTCATAATTTTGCAATTTGTTTTTCGAATTTACAAATTTAACAAACAAGAACACAATAATCACCCACACAGTTAATTTTAGTTAATTATATTGCAAAACATTTTTCCATAGGCTTGGCGCATTGGCGTGTTGTCGGTAAGAATAAATCTGTCAAAGTCAGGAAAGGATTAGCGACCGATTCCATTGCTGCCATGCAAATATAATCATCACTTCTGTTTACATTGATTTTCAGCAAAATAACGGCATAAAAAAGCTTACCAGACAGCAATATTCTGTTATGGGAATAAAAAGCGGAGGCTGCGCGTATTCACTACGGGCAGCCTCCTTAATTGAAGTAAACGTCAATGTAATTATATTTAATCTTATGCGTAACTGTGCATACCTGTCAAGAAAAAGTTTACACCGAAATATGTGAACAGCACACTGAAAAAAGCCAACACCATATAGGCATGGAAAGCCATCGGCCTCCGCAGCCACGGGAATGACTCGCGATGGAATGCGAAAGCATAGACAATCATCGTGATCAAAGCCCACACTTCTTTCGGATCCCATCCCCAATAGCGTCCCCACGACACGTTTGCCCAAACGGCACCAAGAAAGATGCCTATGGTGAGCAGCATCACAGCCGGATACAGCAACAGTTCGCTGTGCTCTTTCAGCACCGTTATCTCATCTGTGGCAGCGCGGTTGCGCATACGCATCACGAAAGCGGCGATGCCGTTCATAGCCATAAACGCAAGCAGCGCATAGGCAACCATAATCACCGCCACATGCGCACTCAGCAACGGCGACTGCAACACCGGCATCAGCTGCGACATCCTCGGGTTGGAGAAGCCCATCATCGCCACCATCGTCGTCATTCCGCAGAGCAGCACGCCCATTGGCAGAGCCAACGGCATGCGACGCTCGGCAAGCATCGCTATCGGCACTGCGCACCAAGCCAGAAACAGCATCGTCTCATAGCCGTTTGACATCGGGATATGACCGCTCACAAACCATAGCAGAACGATAATAACGGATATATACAACCACGCCGCCACCGCGATTGCGCGCAGCGTCAACACCGCCCACCGCCGAGGGCGGCCGCCACGTGCCGACAACAGGCAGAACGAGAAGAAAGCCACCAGCCCCACGCACATCAATGTTATGGCAAGCGGACGGGCGTTGCTGACGGTGTTGTAAGTCTTCTCCGCCTTGAAACGAGTGTCGGAAGGCAATGTCGCGCCTCCGTTTTTCCGCTGATATTTGCGCACTTTCGTGTAGAAGTCAGACAAGTCGGTCCATCGTCCGGTCTGCACCAGCTCGTTGGCGTAACTAAGACTCATCTTCACAAACATCCATTCCTGTGTGTCGGTTTCGACAGGGATATTGTCATCGCCCTGCGAGAACCATCCAATTTTGCCTTCAGCATCCTTCAGCGGAAATATTTTCAACGACTTTCCGGTTGTAAGACGGTTTATAATGTCGAATTTCTCGGCAGCCTCGCGCAGCCCCTGAGGATCGGCGAAGCGGTCAATGCCACGGAGCGGTTTCTCGAGCTTATACTCGTTGACATCAGAAAAGAAATCGCGCACAGAAGCATATTTGCCATCAATGCCAAGCAAGCGTCGCACCTCGGCGCTCTTGATTTTGATCATCGGCACCTTGCTCCAATCAGTTGGATAGTACAGCCAGCCAGAAAGCACCTGCTCCGCCGACAATCCGTCGAACGTAGCGTTGCCGCAAAGTTTCTCTGTGAACTCTTTCGCCATAGTCTGCAACGGACAGATGCGGTCGCCGTAAAGCACGTACAGATTGCCCATCTCCTCCGCCTGCTGTTGAGGCAAAGCCGGCAAATCAGAAGCCTGCGCCGACATTGCCACCATCAGTGCTCCCACAACCGCCAACGGCTTTGCCGACAACTTTCTCAACAAACTGCGGAAACGCGATTTCCCCGACATCATGAACCAACAGATGCTTGCAAGCAACAGAGCATATCCTGCATAGGTCACACCGATGCCCATCGGGTCGTGAGCCACGGTAAACACCGATCCGCCCTCGCTGTCATAGCCCGACTGATAGAAACGGTAGCCGCGATGAGAAAACACATTGTTCATCGACGCGGTGCCATTCACCCCATCAGCCGACAGATGGCTGACAAAGTCCATCGGCGCCTCCGTTCCGGCATAATATTCAATCTCAAACCGTTGCAGCTTAAGGCTGAACGGCATTTTCGCAACAGAGCCGTCGTCGAGCGTAAACGCGCTTGCCTCCGCACCATTCTTCAGGCGCAGCGTGCCGTGCTCGCTTGTGAGCCACGATGTCAGCGCCCCGGCAAGAATGACGGCAAACGATGCATGAACAGCAAAAGCCGGCAGCCGGCGATACAGCCTGCTGCGCAGCATATATGCGACAGCCGACACCGCCATCACCGTCCACAAAGCCACGAACCACGGGCTTGTGTAGGCGGCAACGGCAGAGCTGTCGATTTTCTGTAAAATCGTGCCGACGGCAAGCACCACAAGGATGATTGCCATCAGCCCGAATGACGTTTTCTTCAGTACTCTCATCAAAACGGTTAGATAGCGTTGATGAATTCAACAACAGCGTCGCGGTCAGCCTTGCTCAGCTTGCGGAATTTCTCCACCGCCCAACGGGCATCGCTACCCGGGCATCCATGCCACATAATCGCCTCCAGCACGTTGCGGGCGCGGCAATCATGCATACGGTCCTGATGACCAGAGCAAACGAGAGCCAGACCACGTCCCCACAGCGGAGTTGTGCGGCACCAACCAGTACGGATGTCGTTAGGCATCATCAAGCGATGCTGCACCATATCGGTGTACGGCCAAATCTTCTGGTGCGGATATCGAGGCAGACGAGCGTCGGCATTCTTGAAGAACCCGTTTGGATCGGTGAAATTGTCGTCGCCCGTAGTCCATGACGGACGGTGGCACGAAGTGCATCCAAGTTCGGTAAACAATTCCTTTCCGCGTTTCACCGTTGGGTCGTCGAGATTGCGCGCCGCAGGCACAGCCAGACCACGATGCCAGATGTAGAAGTTAACATAGTCATCGTCGGTCATCTCAACAGGGAGTTCCTTGTTCATAAGATAGTTGTAGATGTCGTTGGCCACGTTTCCCGTCTTGTTCCAGTCAGGGAAATACTCATAGAACTTATCTTGCACGTCCTTGTCGTTCATCGCCTTCTTGGCATAAGCCTCCGTCATATAGTGAGAACGGCGGTCGCTGCGCGTCACGTTGGTGATGTTCCAGATAGCGTTGGCGCCAGGGCCGTCCTGCAACGGGCCGCGGGAGAGAGCGTAGGTGTAGCGCAGCACGTGTCCGTCCTTATATTTCTTCACGAAGTCGCCGTTTGCAAAGATAGCAGGATTCAACTTCGCACCCTTCGCCTCCTCAGCCTTGTATTGCGCAAGGATGTCGGCATCGTCGATAGCGTCGAGCAATCCAGTTCCGTAAATACCGATTGTCGACTCAAGTCGCACCTCAACATCGGCATAAGGCAACGGCTTGTTGTTGCATTCGATAGGCACATAGAACGCACTCTCAGGAATCTTGACTTCCGGATATATCAACTCGTAAGTCTCACCGTCGTCAAACTTGTTTCCCCACTCGTCGGTGTAGGTAGGCCATGTGATTTGTATTTTCTCCTCGTCGAGCGGAGCCTTGAACGGTTCCACCGCCTTTGTCTGCGGCATACCGGTCAGCGACGACAAGTAGGCATTCGTGTTGCGGTCGTAGACCACAAGCAGGTAGCCGTTCCCCCAGTCGTTTGCACGATAGCGGTCCATGCGGCGACCGTGGCCGTAGCCAGGGTGGCATGAGATACAAGAGTTGCGAACGTAGAGCGGTCCGAGGCCATTGAACGGCTTGTTGCTCTGGTTGAACGCACGCTCAAAGAAATATTCGCCATACTTGAACCGGTCGCTCATACCGCCTTCCTCAACAGGGACAGTCGGGTCCTCATAGGCAGTCGCCGACTGGTTGAATGTTGTACCGAGTTTTCCACCGGAATAATACTCTTCACTTAGTTCCTTTTCGTCGCCGGTTCCCGGCTTTGGATTGTCGTCGCTACAAGCGGCAAATGAGCATACCAAGATGCTCATTGCCATATAACGACTTACGATTGTAAGTTGTCTTTTCATTTTGTTGTATATGGGATTGATTTTTTATTTTGCAAGTTCTTCTTTCACAGTAGCCAAAACCTTGTTCAAAGCGTCGCATGCATCCATAGCCTCCTGGCAGGAAGCGTCGGTGTAGTTCTTCACGAACGGAGCCTTCATACCCTTGATTTTGGCAAGAGCATTGTCGATGGCAGCCACCACTTTGGAGTCAAGATCAGCGTTCACGCTCTTGACATAAGCATGAAGCGATTTAGCCTCGTCGCGTTTGCCATCAATGCCGCCCATGTAAGAATTCTGAATGCTGAGAATGTTGTCGTAGAAGTCGGTGATTGAGTTCTCGCTGTAAGGCGACTCAATGTAGTTTTTGTCTTCACCAGTGTGAGGCTTGCCGATTTTTGAAGTTCCGACCTCATCGCTGATATCCATACAACCATCGATTATCTGCTGCATGGCTGCGGTCCAAGTCACATACGTGCTTCCAGCCTTTCCAGAGTTCAGCATATTCTCGTTGTAAGAGAACCCGCCGGTTGTAGTCGTGTTCCACTCAAAATCCTCCAATTTTGCGACACGGTTTTTAGGACAAGCGTCTGCGCCAGCCCAAGAAACTTGAAGCTGATAGCATTTGTTGCGCAAATCGCCTGCAACAGCGATAGCGTAGACCAAATCCTTGTCGGTGATTTCAGAGGCAGGCTTTGCAGCGCCGTCCTTGAAGATTATATATTCGATACCGTGGAAACCGAGCAGTTCGGCACCGAGTTTGTTGCCAGCATAAGCATCACCGTCTTCAGAATCCATCGCAGCAATCTGAGCGTCGTTTTTCAACGCCACGAGAAGACCGTCAAGGTCCAAAGGCCAAGAGTCGATGTGCGGGTCGATTCCGAAATCACCGGCAGCGCCAAAAAGGAAAGCCTCGCTCTTCTCCCACCAAGCGCGAGCCTCGAGGAATGTTTTGCATGCAGTCCGCACGTTGGCATCAGTCTTGTCGGCGCGGAGAGCCTTGAGCTGGTCAACGAGAAGTTCAGTCTTGTCGGCAAGGTTCTGATAAGTGATGTTGACAGTGTTTGCCAGATATTGCTTGGCGATAGCCTCGAATTTGGCGTCTTTAGCCGAAGAGTCATCGGGAGTTGGGTCGTTGTTGTCGCTACAAGAAGCGAAACCAAGAGTCATTGCTGCCGCAGTAAGGGCAAGCATCGGGAATTTAATGATTTTGTTCATTGTATTTATTATTTGTAGTAGTTGTTGTTGATTTTCGAGTTAAAGAAAGTCGCCGGTGTAGGTTACGCCCAAAGAGATTGACGGCTCATCGTTGTACTGACTTTTCAAGAACCGTTTTGAATACTCCGCCTTGATGACGATTTGCTTCATCGGCATATAATTGAGGCCTACGGCCATACGCTTGATTTCCGTCCACGGATAGTCGCGGTAGTTTCCGTTGGCAGGCTTGTAGGCATCGTAAGCCTCATATCTGCCGAACACATACAGCTTGTCGTACTTTATGCTTGAGAACGGGCGCAGGATATTGTAACCAGCCTCTATGCCATAAGAATAAGCCTCCTTTCCCACGAGCGTGCGCTTGTAGGGCGACGTTTTCATCTGAAGTCGGTTATAGTCTGAAATTTTATCGGCGTCGCCGAGATGACCGTAAGTAGCGTTTCCTCTGACAATCAAACCATAGCCTTTATACTCCATGTCGAACGAACCGATAGTGACAGCCCCCTTCACGTCCTTGTACTTGCCGTTGAAGTCAGCCTGCAACGTGTTGTTGAACGAGTTGCCGAAATATCCGCTTGCCGACAGTCTCAGCCCCTGCACCGGGAAGAAATCAAGTCTGGCAGCCACGGCGATATTGTTTGCCGGAGTGAATTCGAAAGGAGAAGTTGCGCCATAATGCACCCATGCGTCTTTCGAGAAAAAGCAAGAGTTTAGCGCCGGCAAAGCCATCACCTCATAGCGCATCCATTTGTAATTTCCCCATACGCTGATGCCCGTCTGATGCCAAGTGCTCGGCAGAATCGTAGCCTCGCCCTCCGGACGGTAGACCGTGAAAAACTCATTTGGGAGGTGGTTGCTGTTGAGCGAGCCCACAGGCACCACCATGTGTCCGGCGCGCACCTGAATCCACGGACGGAACTCCTTGTTTATCCACAGTTGCTCAAGAGCGACCTCACCGCCGCGCTCAATCTCCTTCTCCCATTCGCCTGTTTCTTCCGCCTCCATCTCGACAGCACTCTCCGTGCCGCCATGTTCAAACTCAATTTCCGAGCCGAAAGTCCAGCCACGGCCGAAGTCGAATCCAAGCATGATAACGGCGTGAGGCAGATCGAAACGGTTGTGACCTTTCGCATCCTTATAGTCCTCCGCCTTAGAGTATCGGTTCACATTGTCGCTATAGAAATTTCGAGTCATCACAGCCTCGCCATATCCTCCAAGAGAAAGGCGCGACTTAAACGAGCGTTTGCCAGGCTGGCTTTCCTGCTCAGCCGGCGTCGATGTTACAGTTGTAGTAGTGATTGTTGTGTCGCCGCGCACCACCGTTGTGGTCGTAGTAACCGTTTTTTCAACCTCTTTGTTATTGCGTCGCGCATTGGCTGGAATAATCGAAGCAACCAAGCAAGCCGACAGTAATAATACAGTTTTGTTCATTGCAGATTGTTGTGATATTTTTTCAACCGCAAAGTTATTTTCACTTTTTTCCTGCCACAATCGCAAAAAAATGGTAAAAAGGACGGGGCGTATCACAACAATTAGGTATGTGCAACCCTAAAACGACGCATAATGGCATAAAAAACCTCCGGGCCTATCAACAGGTTAGGAGGTAAAATATAAGATTATGAAAAAGATTTGTGGTCTTGTTATAGACGGAAGGCAATCGGAATTATGCATCTTACAGGCACATCCTCACCTCCCAACCGGCCAGGTTTCCACGCCGGCATATTCTTGACTATTCTCATCGCTTCCCTGTCGAGCGAAGGGTGGACACCCTTTATCACCGACACGTTGCAGACTGAGCCGTCTGTGTTTACGATAAAACTGCAAACCACACGCCCTTGTATATGACTGCGGTATGCGTCACAAGGATATTTGCGCTCATGGTTGATGTAGTTCATCAAGCCTCTGTCGTCGCCCGGGAATTGCGGTTGAACGTCGACGAAATCATATTCGTAGACATTCACATAGTTCTCATGCTGGCAGTGTCTTGTTTCCAAGGCAATGCGCGACACCTGAGCCGACGCCGACGGCGCTGCAACAAAGGCAAGCATGGCAAATATCGAACAACTTAAAATTTTCATTTCATCTATTTTCAGATGCTTTTTGCATCTTGATGGTGCAAAATTATCGTTGAAACTTGAAAGGAGCAAATATTCAGAGCCGGAATTGTGGTTATTTGAATATGTTTTACGAATATTAGCAATTATCGGACTGTTTTGGGTCAACAAAAGGAGCCTTGATGCATTTGTTTGTCTCCTTAATGCGAAAAGTTTCGCAGAAAAAATGTAACTTTGGGGCATAAAAACATAACTGTAATGAGAAAACTGCTTTATATACTCGTGATGCTCGCCGGGGTGCTGTATGCCTGCGGCGATAAGAATAGTTTTGAGATTAAAGGAACAATCGACGGCGCCGCAAACAAGAAAATGGTTGTGCAGCGCACCGACAACGGCGTGTGGGTGAACATCGACTCAATCGAGACCGATGGCGACGGCAAGTTTGCCTACCATGGCGCCGCCCCGGCATTCCCTGAAATCTACCGATTGGAATACAATGGCAGATATGCCTACTTCCCCATCGACAGTCTCGACCATATCGAGCTGAAAGCCGACACGGCTAATTTCGACACCGGCTACACCCTGACCGGCTCAGACAACGCCATCTGGCTCACCGAGGTGAACCGCAAAGTCCAGGCATTGTCGGGCAAGGCTGCCGACAGCCAGGATTATGTCAGGACAAAGCGTGAACTCACGGAGCGACTTCTGAAAGACCCGTCGAGCATCGTGGCTTATTATACAGTGGAGAAAATCGTTGACGGACATCGCCTGTTTGACCCATCCAACGCCGCCGACCTTAAGATTATCGGAGCTGTTGCCACGGGCTACGGCACATTCCGCGAGGGCAATCCTTTGACAAAATATATGGAGGCCGAATACATGGCAGGCATGCGCATGCAGCCACGCAATGCCTCACCTTCCGACACAATCCACGCCAACCAGATCGGCTATTTCGACATTGCCCTTAAAGACGCCGGCGGCAAGGTGCGCAAACTGAGTGACGTTGCAGTGAGCGGCAAGGTGGTGCTTCTCAATTTCACCACTTACGCAGCCAAAGAGTCGCCGGAGTTCAACCGCATCCTCGCCGACATAAACAAGAAATATTCCTCACGCGGATTCAGCATCTATCAGGTGGGTTATGACGCTTCTGAATTTTCATGGAAAGACGCAGCCAAGAACTTGCCGTGGACCGCAGTGTTCGACCCCGCTGGAGCGCAGTCGAAGAATCTCGTGAACTACAACGTAGGCTCTCTTCCAGCAATATTCATCATTGACCGCAACGGCACCATAGCCGAACGCGTCATGGACCTCAACGAGCTTGAAATCTCAGTGGCCCGCCATATTTAAAAGACAACGGTAATGGCAGAAGATTTGGATTTTGAGCAGGCGTCAACGGCTGCAGACTATACGAGCGACGACATCAAGACGCTCGACTGGAAAGAGCACATCCGCAAACGCCCTGGCATGTATATCGGAAAGCTTGGCGACGGCTCGCATTCCGACGACGGAATCTATGTGATTCTGAAAGAAGTGATCGACAACTCCATCGATGAGTTTGCCATGGGTTTCGGCAAACAGATTGTTGTGAACATCACCGACGACGGCACCGTGGAAGTGCGCGACTATGGCCGCGGCATCCCGTTGGAGTCGGTTGTCGACGTATCGTCGAAGATGAACACCGGCGCAAAGTATGATTCCGACGCCTTCAAGAAGTCGGTCGGTCTGAACGGCGTGGGCATGAAAGCCACCAATGCGTTGTCGACATATTTCGAGATTTCCTCATGCCGCAACGGCGAGAAAAAGAAAGTGTGCTACAGCCGTGGAGAAATCACCGACGACTGCCCAATCTGCCCAACCGACGAGGAAAACGGCACGTATGTCAAGTTTGTTCCCGACAAGGACATATTCCTGAACTACAAATACAACGATGAGTTTGTAGAGACGATGATGAAAAACTACTCGTTTCTCAACACCGGTCTCACAATCGTATACAACGGTAGGCGCATACATTCGCGCAACGGTCTGGTCGACCTGCTGCGCGAGAATATGACCAACGACCCGCTTTACCCAATAATGCATTTCACAGGCACCGACATCGAGGTGGTGATAACCCACGCCAACCAGTATGGCGAGGAATACTATTCGTTTGTCAACGGTCAGCACACCACCCAGGGCGGCACTCACCTGTCGGCATTCAGAGAGGCTGTTTCGCGCACAATCAAGGAGTTTTACGGAAAGAATTTCGAATATTCCGACATCCGCAACGGCATGGTTGCTGCAATCAGCATCAAGGTGCAGGAACCGGTGTTTGAGTCGCAGACCAAGACAAAACTCGGCTCACGCGACATGAGTCCCGACGGCTCGCTGACGGTGGCGAAGTTTATCGGCGACTTCATCAAACGCGAGCTCGACAACTATCTGCACATCGAGTCGCAGACGGCAGAGATAATGCTCCACAAGATTCAGGAAAGCGAAAAGGAGCGCAAAGCCATCGCCGGCGTGACCAAGCAGACGCGAGAACGCGCCAAGAAAGCGAGCCTCAACAACAAGAAACTGCGCGACTGCCGCGTGCATTATTGCGACGCCAAAGGCGACAGGCGCGACGACACGTCGCTTTTCATAACCGAGGGACTGTCGGCAACGGGAACAATCACCAAAGTGCGCAATGTTGAGACCCAGGCAGTGTTCTCACTGCGCGGAAAGCCGCTCAACACGTTTGGCAAGTCGCAGAAAGACATCAAGGCCAACGAAGAGTTCTATCTGCTCGACGCCGCCCTCGACATTGCTGACGGCATCGAGAACCTACGTTATAACAAGGTGATTATCGCGACCGATGCCGATGTCGACGGAATGCATATCCGCCTGCTGATGATTACGTACTTCCTGCAGTTCTACCCCGACTTGGTAAAGAAAGGCCACGTCTATATCCTCCAGACTCCACTGTTCCGCGTGCGCAACAAAAACACGTCGCGAGGGAAAAAGAAGGTGAAAGACGAGACATACTACTGCTATACCGACGACGAACGCGTAACAGCCATCAACCGGCTTGGCAAGAATGCTGAAATCACACGATTCAAAGGTCTTGGAGAAATTTCAGCCGATGAGTTCAAGGATTTCATCGGTCCCGACATGCGCCTTGACCAAGTGAAGCTGCGTAAGGAAGACTCTGTAAAAGAAATGCTGGAGTTCTATATGGGCAAGAACACAATGGAGCGCCAGCTGTTTATAGTAGACAACCTTGTCGTGGAAGACAACGACAATATGGATATGACTCATTAAACAATACGACTATGAACCAACATATAGCGATTTTTCCCGGTTCGTTCGACCCTTTTACAATCGGACACCATTCAATCGTGGAACGCGCATTGCCGCTTTTCGACAAAATAGTGGTGGCTGTGGGCATGAACAGCGGCAAGCATTCTTTTCTTCCTGAAATCGACCGTCTTGACGCCATCAGACGCCTTTATGCCGATGAACCCCGAGTGGAGGTCATTGCCTATAGCGGACTTACCGTCGAGGCTGCCGAGCAATGCGGCGCACGCTACATTCTGCGTGGTGTGCGAACGGTTAAGGACTTTGAATACGAAAAGACGCTTGCCGACATCAACCGCAAGATTGCGGGTCTGGAGACCGTGCTTCTCTACACGCTTCCTGAGTATGGCAGCATCAGCTCGTCCATCGTGCGCGAGTTGATAAGCCTCGGACGCGACGTGACCGACCTGCTTCCGCCGGGCTACACTTTTGAGATTTAGACAACAATATAACTGACTGCGAAAATGAAAAAAATGAAATATTTAGCCGCCGCTGTGATATGCGCCGCGGCGACTTTTGGCATATCCGCGCAATACTCGCGCAGCAACTCCGCTTCGCGGCAACAACAGAAACTGCTTATGGTGGAAAACATCGTAAACAATCTCTATGTTGACAATGTAGACGAGGAAAAGATTGTTGAAAACGCCGTGCGGGGAATTCTTGAGAATCTCGACCCACATTCGTCATACAGCACCAAAGAGGAGACCACATCGTCGCAGGAAACGATGCAGGGCAGCTTCAGCGGCATCGGAATCCAGTTCAACATGCAGAAAGACACGCTCTACGTTGTGCAGACCATTGCCGGCGGTCCGTCGGAAAAGGTTGGCATACTGCCTGGCGACCGTTTCATCGCCGTCGACGACTCCATCATCGCCGGACGCAAGCTGAAGAACACCGACATTATGAAGCGCCTTCGTGGTCCAAAAGGTACGAAGGTGAACATCAAGGTGAAACGCGGAAGCAATGCCGAACTGCTCGAATTCAGAATCACGCGCGACGACATCCCGCTGAACAGCATCGACGCCGTGTATATGGCAGACGGGAAGACAGGCTATATCCGCCTGTCGCGATTTGCCGCCACATCATACAAAGAGTTTAAAGACGCCATCACAAAACTCAAGAAACAAGGCATGCAGCAATTGATTCTTGACCTCACCGACAATGGCGGCGGATATATGCAGATTGCCGCACAAATAGCCAACGAGATGCTCAACCGCGGCAACCTTATAGTCTACACCCAGGGACGCAAAAGTCCGCGACAGAACCTTAACGCCGACGGCTCTGGTACATTCAGGACACAGAAGGTTGTTGTGATGATCAATCAGTTTTCAGCGTCGGCAAGCGAAATTCTCTCAGGAGCCGTTCAGGACTGGGACCGCGGTGTGGTCGTAGGCCGCCGTTCTTTCGGCAAAGGCCTTGTGCAACGCGAGTTTCTGCTGCCTGACTCTTCATCGTTCCGCCTCACAATCGCACGCTATTACACCCCTTCGGGACGCAACATCCAGAAGCCGTATGTCAAAGGCGACCGCGAGGACTACGACAAGGACATCATCGACCGCTACAACCACGGCGAGCTGCAAAGCGCTGACAGCATCCATTTCGCCGACTCGCTGAAACATACCACCCTGCGCCTGCACCGCACCGTCTATGGCGGAGGCGGTATCATGCCTGACGTGTTTGTGCCGCTCGACACGACACAATACACCGACTATCACCGCCGTCTTGTAGCCAAAGGCATAATTCCACAGTTCGCGCTACGATATGTGGACAAGAACCGCGCCGATTTGAAAGCCCAGTATCCCGACGCGCAGAAATTCATCAAGGAGTTCACGGTGACCGACGAGATGCTCAACAATCTTGTTGACGCCGGCAAAGCGGAGAAGGTTGACTTCGACAAGTCGCAGTTTGCCAAATCAAAGGAGATGCTCCGCACGTTTGTCAAAGCAGCGATAGCCAACGATTTGTTCTCGACGGGCGCATATTTCCAGATTGTCAACGAGCAGAACGACATATATAAGGAAGCGTTGAGCATTATCAACGACGATGCCCGCTACCGCAAAATCATAAGTCCGCGCACAGAGCAGACACCCGAAAAGAAAAAGAAGAAATAGTCACCACACCTACCTGTTGGCAAGATATTTGCTATAGGAGAGATGTAATTATAGGTTTACAAATTTATGGAAAGAAAATTCAAGACTACTGCCAAATGCGCCGGATGCGTGAAGGCTATCGGAGAGAAATTGAGCAAGGAACTTGCCGCCGGCCAATGGTCGATTGACCTGACATCGCCCGACAGAGTGCTGACCGTTGCCGCCGACACCCCTTCGGATGCCCGCATCGAGGAACTGGTGCGAGAGGCTGGATTCAAGATTGAAAAACTGTAACGATATGAACAAGTATTTGACTATAGCGTGTGCCGCCGCACTGTCAACGCTCATGGCTTGTAGCGGAGGCAAAGGAAACGCCGACAAAAGCACCGATTCAACCGCCGCGGCAGAGACTGCCAAAGAGACTGTCCAGGCAGAGGATTCAACGGGAAATCCAAACGCAAGCGTGATGGACCTGACAATCGACGGATTCAACAGCAAAGTGATGGATTTCAGCGGCGATATGCCAAAGTTTTTGGGCGCACGTCCGTGTGTCATCGACTTTTATGCCACATGGTGCGGTCCGTGCCAGCGGATGGCTCCGATGATTGAAATTCTTGCCCAAAAATATGGCGGAAAAGTAG
>ENA-UEPD01001148-UEPD01001148.1-human-gut-metagenome-genome-assembly--contig:-NODE-1148-length-16164-cov-629.380867_pt1 | contig 16164 bp, 10 predicted proteins | sample MGYA00242895_ERZ507906 | MGnify/ENA primary metagenome ERZ507906 (study PRJEB26167, sample SAMN06115416) | human gut metagenome | host: Homo sapiens | place: China:Guizhou | collected 2015-03-03... | reverse complement strand
ATCCCGTAGCTATTCCAGCCTCACGGCAACGCTTCAATGCGGCAAGCACGAAAGGAGTTGTGCCGCTGGCAGAGAAACCCACAACAATGTCCTTAACGCTAACGCCTCGCTTTGTCAGTTGCTCCCAGCCGTTCTGCAGGTCGTCCTCACGCGACTCGCGTGTCTGCGTCAGACAGCCCGTACCTCCGGGGAATATGGCCTGAATCTGCGTTCCGTCGGTGCCATACGTGTTCTGCACCTCAATGGTGTCGAGCGTAGCCAACCGTCCGCCCGTGCCGCAGCCCACATAGAAGAGTCTGCCACCCTCACGCATCCGCTGCTCTATGGCTTCTATCAGACGATTGAGGCATGGCAGCGCCTTGCCTACGGCAGCAGCCACAGACATGTTCTCATTGTTAATTCCCTCGGTAATCTGCTCCACAGTCATCTGCTCCAAATGGTCGTAGTGCGACGGCTGCTCAGTAATGCGTGTCTCCATAGAATTCCTCCATTTATAAAGTCCACAAAGGTAGCGTTTTTTATGGACACAAAAAAAACCAAAAGAAAGTTTTATCTCCCTTTTGGCTTTTATGTTAAGCTACGTGAAATGTTCACGCAATAAGTTTCGGTTTATCCGAAGTTGTCGTACATGATACTTTCGGGATCCACTCCGAGCGAATCGAGATAGTCGGTAACAGTCTTGATAAGCATTGGAGGTCCGCAGAGATAGTACTCGCAGTCCTCGGGAGCCTCGTGATCCTTCAAGTAGGTGTCACGGATACAGTTGACGGCAAATCCCTCGTAGTACTTCACGCCCTGAGCATCGGCAATGGGGTCCTTGCGGTCGAGCGAGAGGTGGAAGTGGAAGTTGGGGAATTCCTTCTCCAGTTCCCAGAAATCCTCGAGGAAGAACGCCTCACCGAGAGCACGTGCGCCGTAGAAGAAGTGGAGCTCGCGGTCTGTAGTGTGGAGCGTCTTGGTCATGTGCATGATCTGAGCGCGGAGCGGAGCCATACCGGCACCACCACCAATCCAGATCATCTCCTTGCCTGAGGTGAAGTTAGGATGGAAGTCGCCGTAAGGACCTGACATCATAACCTTGTCACCCGGCTTGAGTGAGAAGATGTATGACGAAGCGATACCTGTGGGCACGTTCTGGAAGCCCACCTGCGGACGCGGCAGGAACGGCGTTGTGGCGATACGCACGGTAAGGGTGATGATGTCGCCCTCGTCGGGGTAGTTGGCCATTGAGTAGGCACGTACTGTGGGGTTGGGGTTGTGTGCCTTGAGTGAGAAGATATTAAACTTCTCCCATGCGCCGATATAGTCCTTGCCGATAAGGTCCTTGTCGAAGTCCTTGTCGTAGTCGATGCAGTCGTATGCCGGAATCTTGATCTGAGCGTACGAACCAGGAACGAAGTCCATGTGCTCTCCCGGAGGCAGAGCCACCTTAAACTCCTTGATGAACGACGATACGTTCTTGTTTGAGATAACCTCACACTCCCATTCCTTGACACCCATAACCGAATCGGGCACCTTTATCTTCATGTCAGACTTGACCTTGCATTGGCATCCGAGACGCCAGTTGTCCTTGATCTGCTTACGTGTGAAGTGGGGCTTCTCAGAATCGAGAATCTCGCCGCCACCCTCGAGCACCTGCACCTTGCATTGTCCGCAGCTGGCCTTACCGCCGCATGCAGAGGGAAGGAAGATGCCGTTCTCGTTAAGCGTGGTCATGAGTGACGAACCCTGCGGCACGTTGATGGTCTTGTCGCCATTGATTTCGATGTTGACATTACCGCTCGGGCTTAGGAACTTCTTTGCAACGAGCAGGATGACAACCAAGAGGAGTATCACAACGAGGAAAACTCCGATACTTGCAAATATAAATGATGTATTCATAGCGTTGAGTCCTCCTTATTAAATTTTAAGACCAGAGAAGCACATCATGGCCATTGCCATGAGGCCTACGGTGATGAATGTGATGCCGAGACCCTGAAGAGGCTTGGGCACGTCGCTGTACTGCATCTTCTCACGGATGGCACCCATGGCTACTATGGCCATTGTCCATCCGATACCGCTACCGAGCGCATATACGATGGCGTCAACGACGTTGCCGATATACTGCGTGTTGGAAGGATCGAGGTTGATGCGCTGCTGCATGAAGAGCGAAGCACCCATGATGGCGCAGTTAACGGCGATAAGGGGAAGGAAGATACCCAGAGCTGCATAAAGCGACGGAGAGTATTTCTCGACAACCATCTCGACGAGTTGCACGATACCTGCAATCACAGCAATGAAGAGGATGAAGCTAAGGTAAGAAAGGTCGACGCCCTCAACGAGACAGTCCGGGCCCAGCACCTTTGTCTGCAACAGATAGTCGACAGGCACGGTTACGAGCAAGACGAACGTTACGGCAAGACCCAGTCCCAATGATGTCTTCACGTTCTTCGACACGGCAAGGAACGAGCACATACCGAGGAAGAAGGCGAATATCATGTTGTCCACGAAAATGGACCTAAAGAAAAGGCTTATTAAATATTCCATAATTCTTAGTTATTTTCTTTGTAGAAATAAGCTCTGTGTATCCATATCACTCCTCCGAGAAGGATGAGCGCCATGGCAGGCATTGTCATCATACCGTTGTTGATGTAGCCGGCATCGTAGGCTCCCTGCGGGATAACCTGGAAGCCGAGGAGCGTGCCGCGACCGAGAAGCTCGCGCAGACCGCCAACGACAACGAGGATGTAGGCATAGCCGAGACCGTTGCCCACGCCGTCGAGGAACGAAGGCCAAGGCTTGTTCTGCATGGCGAATGCCTCAAGGCGTCCCATGAGGATACAGTTGGTAATGATAAGACCAACGTATACTGACAGCTCTACGCTGACATCATAGACGTAGGCCTTCAGAATTTGGCTCACGATGGTAACGAGAGCAGCAACAACCACGAGCTGCACGATGATGCGGATACGGTTAGGTATGGTGTTGCGGATTATAGAGATAATCACGTTTGCGAAGGCTGTGATCACCGTCACGGCAAGTCCCATCACGATGGCAGGCTTGAGCTGCGATGTCACGGCGAGAGCCGAGCAGATACCGAGCACCTGTACGAGGATAGGGTTGTCGAGGTTCAGAGGATTGGTGAAAGCCGCCTTATTTTCTTTTGAAAACAAACTCATAATCTTATTTCTCCTCCTTATTTAGATGTTAAGAATTTTGAATACTCACCGAGGCAGGTGTGAAGCATGTCGCTCACGCCGTTACATGTAAGCGTAGCGCCGGTTACGGCATCGCATTGTGTGGCGGGGTCTGTCACCTCATTCTTCTTCACTACTGAGAGAGCCACGTCAGACTTGCCATCCACGAAGATGTGCTTGCCCTTAAACTGGTCCTGCCATGCGCGTGAATCCTTGATTTCGGCACCAAGACCTGCGGTCTCGCCCTCATGATTGAAGTAGGCTCCATAGACGGTCTGCTTGTCAGCGTTTACGGCGATGTAGCCGTTGATGCCGCCCCAAAGGCCCATACCGTATACGGGGATGACGTACTTTGTCTCGCCGTCCACGTTGCATACGTAAAGCGCGAGCTTACCCTCCTTCATAGAGGCGCTGTTGCAGAGGAATCCAGCCTCTGTGCCGCCCTGTGCGCCCTTTTCGATAGTGGCACCATTACGGTCGATGATCATGTCGGCTGTGATTACCTTATTATATGTCTCGGTTGCCTCAGCTCCGTCGATGTCACGTATGTTGAGCGCAGCGAGAATCTGCTTCTTCTTGTCGAGAGCCACGTTCTCGTCCTGCTGCGGCTTGAGTGTAGAAGACACGAATGCAAGCAGGAACGCAACGATAACTACGATAACGACAGAATATATGATTGTGTAAGAGTTTGAACTGGTGTTCAGCCCCTTTTTCTTTGTTTCTTCCATATTCCGAATTTGTTATTTGTTTGTTAAACGTTTCATTCTCTTGGAGATGTTCTTCTGTACCACGCAGTAGTCGATGAGCGGAGCGAACATGTTCATGAAGAGGATGGCGAGCATCATGCCCTCGGGATAACCGGGGTTCATAACGCGGACGAGAACTGCCACGATGCCGATCAAGGCTCCATACCAGTACTGGCCACATTGTGTGCGGGCTGAAGTAACGGGGTCAGTAGCCATAAAGACAGCACCAAAGCAGAAGCCACCAAGAATGAGGTGCTCATACCAAGCAATCGGAGTCATGCCGAGAGCCTGAAAGATGTAGGCTGTCACGGCGCCTCCAACGAAGACGCTGAGCATGGTGCGCCAAGAAGCGATGCCAGTCCAAAGGAGGATAACGGCACCAATAGCGATGGCGATAACGCTTGTCTCACCTATTGAACCCGGGATAAGACCTACGATCATGTCGCAGAGACTACCGTTCACGGCTGTTCCCTGTGCTATCTCGCCGAGCGTAGTGGCGCAGGTGAAGGTATCAGGCAGAGTGTTGCCAAGACCGAAGAATGTGTCGTTAGCCACCCATACTGCATCGCCTGACATCTTTGTAGGATATGAGAAGAAGAGGAACGCGCGTGTGATGAGCGCCACGTTGAAGATGTTCATACCCGTACCGCCAAAGATTTCCTTGCCGATAACCACGGCGAAGGCTACAGCCACAGCGAGTGCCCACAGCGGACAGCCCACGGGGATGATGAGGGGAATGATGATACCCGATACGAGGAAGCCCTCCTGGATTTCCTCACCCTTCCATTGTGCCCAGGCAAACTCGATGCCGAGACCTACCACGTAGCTGACAATGATTTTAGGAAGCACCTGAAGCGCTCCGTAGAGGAACATTGAGAAGAACGAAGCGTCGGCAAGTGCGCCGGCAGCCTTGTAGTTCTGGAATCCCACGTTGTACATACCGAACAGCAGGGCGGGGAGCAGAGCTATCACCACGAAGCTCATGATGCGCTTCGAGTCGATGGCGTCGTGAATGCTCACACCGGTCTTGGATGTCTGGTTGGGTACAAACAGGAAAGTCTCAAAGCCGTCGAACAAGCTGCGGAAGGCGTGGAGCTTTCCCTTAGGCTCGAAGTTGGGCTTGATGTCGTTAAGATATTTTCTCAGAAAATTCATACTTTTCTCTTTGTAATTAAATTAAACGTTAAGCATTCTCCTTGCGGAGCATGTCGAGACCCTGACGCACGATGTGCTGGAGTTCGAGCTTGGAAGAGTCAACAAACTCAGCCACGGCGAAGTCTTCAGGTGCCACCTCATAGATGCCAAGCTGCTCCATGCGGTCGATGTCGCCAGCTATGATGGCCTTGATGAGATATTCGGCATAGATGTCCATAGGGAGCACCTTGTCGTACTCGCCACTCATGATCATGTGGCGCTCACCACCCTTCACACGAGCGTCGAGAGCATACTCCTTGTTCTTGCCGAAGAGCCATGAGAAGTAGCTGCGGCTTACAGAGAAGTCGTTAGTACGCGGAAGAATCCATCCGAGCATCTCGTCCACGTTGTCACCCTCAGGGATAACGGTTATCTCCGATGTATGACCGCCTACGAAGTCGTCCTTCGTAGCCTTGCGTCCTGTGAGCGGATTGCCGTTGATGATGCGTAAGTGGTCCTTGGCAGCGAGCCTGCCCTCAAGGAGGTCAGCTATGGGCTGTCCTACGAGCACCTCTGCATACTCCGGCTTCGTGATCTCGCTACCTGCTACAGCCACGAGACGGCGGAGGTCCACCTTACCGGTACGGAACAGACGGCCGAAGAAGATTACGGCTGTCGGATCGACAGTCCATACCACTTCGCCCTTGTTGACGGGGGCGATGTTGTTCACCTGAACGCCTACGTTGCCTGCGGGGCAGGGTCCGTCAAATACGTTCACCTCCACGTCCTTTGCTTCGGTAAGCGCCTTGCTGGTCTGCTTTGCGCCGATGCCGAGATAAACGGGAGCCACCTTCGAGAGGGCTGTCAGACCCGTCTGGAAGTCCTCCTCATTACCCTGCAGCTCATACTCGAAGTCGCCAGCCAGCGGCATGTCGCGAAGAGCGCTGACGAAGACGGCACGGGGCTTTTGGTCGGGAGTGGTGGATACTGCGTAGGGCAGCTGGTTGATGTAGCCGAACAAGCCAGCCTCAAGCAGAGCCTTCACCACGGCGTCGCCGTCAAGCGAAGCCACCTGTTTCTGACCGAAGTCGACATACTGCTGATCCTTGTCAGCTTCAACGACAACGCGCAATACCTTGCGACGGTCGCCTCTGACAACTGCCTGCACTACTCCACTAACCGGAGAGGCGAACTTGACGTCGGTCTGCTTCTTGTTGACAAAGAGAGCGTCGCCTGCCTTCACCTTGTCGCCCTCGCGAACGACAACCTTAGGAGTCATGCCTACAAAGTCGTCAGGTACAAGGGCGTACTGGGCAGCAGCCTTAACGGAGAACTTCTGCTTAGCAGCCTTTCCCTTCAGGTTGATGTCCAAACCCTTACGTAACTTAATTACATTTGCCATAAATATATAAAAAAGATAATAAAATTGTCTTCGTTTTGATTCTGTAGCAGATTTGTCCTTAACAAAAATTAGACAATAGCCGTTTCAGCCTACAAAATTACTGAAATATTCTGTGTTTACAACGTTTTTTTGCAAGGAAAGTGGACTACAAGTAGCGAATTTTGGGTCAATACCACTAACTTTGCACACAAAACCATAAAGCAGATGCATACAATTCCAAAAATCGACATAAAATCCACCCCTAATAATATCTCCTTACGCGACGTGGCTTTCGGTTACCGGACGCAGGGCAGCCGTTCTGTTACGGAGATTGCACGTGGCATTAACGCTTGCGCAAAAGCAGGCGAACTGACCTGTCTGATCGGCAGAAACGGCATAGGAAAGTCCACCCTGCTGCGTTGCGCAGCTCGCCTTCAGGACTATTCTGACGGCTGTATTGCCGTAGGCGGGCGACGGGTGGAGGACTTGTCGGCTTCGGAATTGGCACAAACCATAAGTATAGTGCTGACAAGACGACCTGAGGCTGCCAACGCCACGGTAGAAGAGCTTGTGGCATTAGGACGTGCTCCTTACACCAACATCTGGGGAACGCTTAAGGAGGACGACCGTCGTCAGGTGGACGCAGCCATTGAGAGCGTGGGAATGACGCACATGCGCAGCAGAAGAGCCTTGAGCCTTAGTGACGGCGAGATGCAGAAAGTGCTAATAGCCAAGTCGATGGCGCAGCAGACGGCTGTCATCATCCTTGACGAACCAACCGCCTTTCTCGACTTTCCAGCAAAGGTGGAAATGCTTCGAACGCTACGCCGCCTCGCCCACGAGCAGGGCAAGACAATAATAATGTCTACTCATGACATAGAGATTGCCTTACAGACAGCTGACCGCATCTGGCTGATGCAGAAAGACGGAATTGTGGAAGGTACGCCTAAAGATATAGTTAAAAATGGAAACTTGGAAGCCTATATCGGCGACAACGGAGTATGTATAGACAAGGACACGATGGCACTCCGAATAGAAAATATAGTATGAAAAGCCAAAGCATAATCCAAAAAAAATGGCTAACTTTGCAGACTTGATTTAATTATCTGACTCTCACAGGTTCAGAATCTATTGGTTTTTTAAAGTTAAAAAAAGAGTAATAACAAGCAGGTGTTAAAACGAATTGTCAACATAACAGTATGGACCTTGATAGGGCTTTACGCCTTTATTGTGGCTGTCATACATATTCCTACAGTTCAGTCACTTATAGGAAATGCCACAAGTAATGCTTTAAGCAGCAAGTTAGGCACGAAGGTTACCATCGGACGCATAGACTTGGGCTTTATCAATCGCCTTATCATCGACGACTCGCAGATGCTCGACCAAAGCGGAAAGCAGATGCTAAAGGTGTCGCGCATATCTGTAAAGATTTCTCCCTTGGCATTGGCAAAGGGCGAGATAGAGATTACGTCAGCCCAATTCTTCGGTCTGAAAGCCAATCTCTACAAGACCACTCCGGAGGCCAAGCCTAATTTTCAGTTTGTCATCGACTCACTTGCGTCGAAGGACACAACCAAGCAAAGCACTCCCATAAACCTGCAGATCAGCTCGCTTATTCTACGTCATAGCGACATCCGATACAGATGTCTCTCGAAAGCCGGTACGCGGAAGAATTTCTCCGTGGACGATATTGACGTGCGCAATATCAGCTCACATATTATAGTTGACCGCATCACCAACGATTCGCTCAATATTAAGGTGAAGCGCCTGTCATTCAAGGAGCGTTGCGGACTTTCCGTAGACCATCTTTCGCTTCACGCAGTCGTGGGACGAACTAAGGCAGAACTCCCCTACCTCGAAATAAAACTGCCCAACTCCGAGCTGCTTGTCAAGAACATCGAGGCCACGTATAACATCAAGGACAACACCATCGAGAAGAAATCGCTTAAATACCGTGGCGAGATACTTTCCGAACGCTTCGCCCTACCCGACCTTGCATGTTTCGTACCCAAACTCGCCAACATTACCGGTCGCACTTCCCTTAAAGCGATGTTCAGTGGCACGGCGGAAAGCATTGACATCAAGCAGCTTGCCGTTTCCAACGACATGGGCATGAAGCTTGAAGCGGAAGGCGTCGTAAACGGACTTTCCTCCAAGCCTTCATGGAACTGCCGACTGAAGGAAATGCAGATGAAGCAGCAGTTTGCAGCTATGGTATTGAAAACGTTTACGGGCAAGGACCTGCCTAAGGTGGTTGAAAATATAGACCATATAGCCCTTACGGCTCACTCTTACGGCAACATCGACATTCTGCATGCAGACGGCAAGCTGAAGACCAATCTCGGCGATGCCGACTTCGGCGTGAAGAAGGAGGGCAAGAAGATTGTGGCTGACGTCAAGACAAACGGACTGGGCATAGGCGAACTGCTCCAGAACGAAAATCTCGGACGCATAGCCGCCAATCTGACTGCTACGGCTACGTCAAAGGACGACGTGCATCTGAAGGGTAATATCGCCAGCCTCGACTTCAACAAATATACTTACCGCAACATACGTCTTGACGCTTCTTATCGCGGCAAGACGCTCAAGGGCGTTCTTACCATGAACGACCGCAACGCCGACATCGACATTAACGCGCTCTATAACGGAGCGTCCAAAACACCTAACATCGACCTTAAAGCAGAAGTTCGCAGATTTGTGCCAAGCGTGCTGAATATCAGCAACAAATGGGGAGCTGCTGCATTCGCCCTCAACATAGATGCCAACATTCGTGGCAATAACGTCAACGATGCTGCAGGCTCGTTGCAGATAAGCAATCTAAGCATGCAGGAGACGGAGGACGCATACTCGCTCGCCAACCTCAGAATTGACACAGGATTTAAGGACGGCGAACATTTCCTCGACATGAACAGCGACTTCGGCAACGTGGCAATTACGGGTAGCTTTGACTATCAGACCATCGTCCGTAGCCTTAAGAACATGATAGCGTCCAAATTGCCTTCCATGCCGGGTCTTGAAAAGAAGCCCACACGCGGCGACAACGCATTCACCATCAACGCACTCATTAATGATACCGAGTGGCTCAACAAGCTATTGGGCGTACCTCTCTATATCTCACAGCCCATAAGCATTAGTGGCGGCATGGACGAGAAGAATCAGAAGATTGACCTGCGTTGCGACATCCCCAACTTTTCCTATAAAGACTCACACTTTAGCGACGCCTTTGTGACTATCGGTTCGCCCGGCGACACTCTACGTGCCGACATCAGCCTCAAGAAGCTGTCTGACAAGGGCAAGGCTTTGGCGCTCCGTCTCTCGGCGGACGCTTTCGGCAACCGTCTGAAGACCTCCGCCGCATTCCGCACCAACAGCCGCCATCCCATGCACGGCGTCATCAACGCCAGCACCCTCTTCGCCAAGAACGAGGAGGGACTTGCCACGGCTTACGTGGACGTGCTGAAGTCTGAAGCCACCATAGGCGACTCCACATGGCACATCATGCCGGCAAGCATCACTTACTATAAGAATCATCTTGACGTAGACAACTTCACCATCAAGCACGGCGACCAGCATCTTATCATTAACGGCACAGCCACGAACGACCTGCAGGACTCGCTTACCATAGCGCTGAAGGACATCGACGTGAGCTACATCCTGAATCTCGTCAACTTCCATTCTGTCGACTTCTTCGGAATGGCGTCGGGCAACGCAGTCATGGCTGGCGTGTTCAGCAAGGAACCGCAGATGGGCGCCGACCTTACCGTCAAGCAGTTCAAGTTCGAGACGGGACGCATGGGCACACTCTATGCCAACGTGGCTTACGACAACGAGGAGGGACGCATCAACATCGACGCCAAAGCGCTCGACGAGGACAACAGACGAACGATAATCAACGGATATGTGTCGCCAAAGCACAAATTCATCGACCTTGCCATTAACGCCAACCGCACAAGAGCCGAATTTATGGAGGGATTCTGCGACAGCTTCATGGACAACATCGACGCCGACATCATCGGCAACTTGAACGTCGTGGGACCGCTCAGCAACATCAACCTTGTGGGTAAGGCTGTAGTGAGCGGCAAGGCGCACATGTCGGCGATGAACACCACATATTATCTAAAGAACGACACCGTGACATTCGTTCCGGACGAGATTAAGTTCGCCGGCGACACCATACGCGACCGCAACGGCAACATAGGTCTGCTCTCAGGCAGCATCTATCACAAGCACCTTACCAACCTCTCATACAGCCTGAACGTGAAGGCAAAGAACCTCTTAGCGTACGACACCCATTCCTTCGACGGCAACTCGTTCTATGGCACGGCGTACGTTACGGGCGACTGCTCCATCATGGGCAAGAGCGGCGAGATGACCATCGACGTGGAGGGCGTGCCCGAAAAGAACAGCATCCTTGTTTATAACGTGAGCGACAACAGTTCCGTATCTTCTCACGACTACATACATTGGGCTAACCACGACCAGACGGACGACAGTCAGGACGATGAAAAGGACAACGACAAGCGCAACAAGGTGGACATCAGCACCAACATCAAGCTTAACTTCCTCATCAACTGCAACCCTGACGCCACCCTGAAGCTCATCATGGACGAGGCCACGGGCGACTACATCACGCTTAACGGAAACGGCGTGATGCGTGCCTCATACTTCAACAAGGGATCGTTCGACCTTTACGGCAACTACATCATCGACCACGGCATCTACAAGCTCACTATACAGAACATCATCAAGAAGGACTTCCAGTTCCAAAAGGGTGGCATGATATCGTTCGGCGGCGACCCATACAACGCCTCGCTGGACATGAAGGCACTCTACACGCTCAACAGCGTGAGCCTGAGCGACCTTAACATCGGCAAGTCGTTCACAAACAACAACGTACGCGTAAACTGTCTGATGAACATTACGGGCACTCCCGATGCACCGAAGGTGGACTTCAACTTAGACATGCCTACGCTTGGCAACGACGTGAAGCAGATGGTATACAGTCTGCTCAACGCCGAGGAGGAGACCAATCAGCAGGTGCTCTATCTGCTGGCTGTTGGCAGATTCTATTCACAAGGCACAAACAATGCCGCTGGCGAGTCCGGTCAGCAGTACAGCCAGACATCGCTCGCCATGCAGAGCTTTCTGAGCGGTACGGTCAGCCAACAGATAAATACCGTGCTGAGCAATGTCATAAACAGCAGCAACTGGAACTTCGGAGCCAACATCTCTACGGGCGACGAAGGATTCAACAACGCCGAATATGAAGGTCTGCTATCCGGACGCCTGCTCAATAACCGCCTGCTTCTGAACGGACAGTTCGGCTATCGCGACAATCCGAACGCCACCACCAGCTTCATCGGCGACTTCGACCTGAGATACCTGCTCTTCCCCAACGGCAACCTCGCCATCAACGTCTACAACAAGACTAATGACCGCTACTTCACACGTAACAGCCTTAACACGCAGGGAGTGGGTATAATCATGAGGAAGGACTTCACAAAGATGTCTGATCTCTTCTTCTGGAGAAAAAAGAAGACAAAAACAAAGTAATTATTACAACCTACCAAAACCTACCCCACATGAAAAAGCAAGCCATCGCAGTCGTCCTTATGCTGTCTGCTTCTGCCATACACGCCCAGAACAACACCTGGCAAGCCCCGACAGGGACAAGCAGCCTATGGGAACAATTCCTTGACAATCTCAGCGACTATGACGACATAGAAGCTGGTAACACGGAGGAGATGTACGAGCTGCTGCGTGAGCTGGAGACCAATCCCATAGACCTCAATAACGCCACGGACGACGACATCCAACGACTGGCTTTCCTCAGCAACACACAACGTGAGGAGCTTACCGAATACCTCGACCGCCACCGCCCTATCCGCTCCATAGGCGAACTGGCAATGATAAAGTCGCTCGATAATGTTACGCTGAGATTGCTGAACTGCTTTGTATATTTGGGCAACATAGACGAGAGCCGTAAGTTTCCGACTTGGAAGGAAATAACGAAGCATGGCAAGAACGAGCTGGTGGGCTACGTAAAGATACCATTCTATGAACGTAAGGGCGACCGCGAAGCGTATCTTGGATATAAATACAAGCATTGGATACGCTATAAGTATAGTTACGGACAACTCCTGCAAGCCGGCATTACGGGGGCGCAGGATGCGGGCGAGCCTTTCTTCGGAAGTCATAACAAGATGGGCTACGACCACTATGCTTTCTATGTCCTTGCAAGAAAACTCGGCAGAATCAGGACTCTTGCCTTAGGACAATACAAGGCAAGGTTCGGTCTTGGACTTGTCATGAACGCCGGATTCGGTATGGGCAAGACCACTTCCCAGGTTCTCGCAACCCCACAAAACAGCATAACAGCCAACGCTTCACGTTCGGAAGCGGCATACCTACAAGGCGTGGCATCCACCATAGAGATATACAAAAACATCACCACTACGGCTTTTGCTTCATACCGCAAGATTGATGCCACGCTTAACGACGACTCTACCATCAAGACCATACTCAAAACCGGCTATCATCGTACCGAAACCGAGATAAAGAAACGTCACAACGCTTCGCAGACCACAGCAGGAATGAACGTCAATGTCAAGCACAACGGAATAAGCGTAGGTGCAACGGCTGTATATACGGCTTTCAGCAAGGACTTGAAGCCAGACAAGTCGCAAGCATTCAGACTCTATTCTCCCAACGGCAACAACTTCTGGAACGTCAGCATCGACTACGCATACATACATCCACGAATCTCCGTAAAGGGCGAAACGGCAACGGGCAACTCACATGCTCTTGCCACCATCAACACCATCTCCCTCAAAGCCAGCCGGATGCTCACCCTGACAGCAATACAACGCTTCTACTCGTATAAGTATTATTCGCTCTTCAGCCGTTCGTTCAGTGACGGCGGTCATGTGCAGAACGAGTCGGGAATGTATCTTGGTGCCACATGGACACCTTTCTCACAGCTGAAAATCATGGCTTACTCCGACTACGCCTATCATCCTATGCCAGTCTATCGCGCCTCAAAAGCGTCTCGTTCCATAGACAATCTCATTCAGACCATCTTGAGTTTTTCACCCGTAGACATAACTCTACGCTATCGTCTGCGTCTGAAGCAGGAGAACGGCGCAGACGCTTCTTCCCCACTCATAGACAAGACAGAACATCGTGGAAGATTTCAGCTTAACTACAAGCAGAAAAGTTTCACTATGAGAACGCAGTATGACATGGCATACACCACGAAGAACAGTCAAAGCATTGGATGGATGGTGTCGCAGTCGGCAGGATACTGGTATGGCGAAAGACTGGAATGCAACGCCGGCGTGGGTTATTTCCGGACGCATGACTACGACAGCCGCATCTACACCTACGAACGAGGCATGCTCTACGACTTCTCCTTCCCCATGTTCTACGGAGAGGGCATGCGATTCTTCCTAAACCTTCAAGTTAAGCCAATAAAGAGCTTACAAATAGGCTGCAAGGTGGCAACAACGAAATATTTCGACCGAGAAAAGATTTCAAGCGGCCATCAAGAGATAAACGATTCGAAGAAAACTGACATGGAAATACAAGCAAAATGGGTGTTCTGAACCCTGAAACATACAGCAGGAAGCGGAAAATAAGTAGTATTACTGGAATTACCAATTTCAGCTGTCACACACGACAACACAGCAACTCTCTGATTATCAACCTTTTAAAGGGAAAAAGATACGTATTATTCCAGTTATTCCAGTTCTTCCAATTAATTTTAAAGCACATCTATCCTCTCTCTTATATATTATATATATATAATTAATTAATAATCAATAAGTTATAGTGTCCTTAAAAAGGGGATTAGCGTTTTTCACACCATTATTTTTAATTGGAAGAACTGGAAGAACTGGAAGAACTGGAACTTCAAAACCGACACAACTCTCCCTCTAAAAGGCCACTCCCCTTTCTCCATCAAGCATGTATTGGTAGCTCTTTACAATCGGCATAGAGGCTATTTACGATCGGCAAACAGCCTCTACCGTAGATCAAAATTACAATATTTTCGCACACAATATCACTCCAGATTCTCTGCTTTTACGCCAGGTATGGCTTCGAGGCAGCGGTGGGCGTCGGCGGAACGGAGGTTGATGCCGATGGACTTTCGGGATGTCGGGCGTATGTCCTGGGCTGCAACGGCAGGAACTATCTCGGCGAAGAAGAGGCTGTCGAAGGAACAATCGACGGGACAGTCGCCGTCGTCCTGCATTCCTCCCTGGCTGAAGGCGGAGAGATCGTCGAAGCGGACGTAACGCACTCCCTTGCTGTCGGTGAGACCAAGGCAGAGCATATCGTCCTGACCACCGATGGAGGCATAGACCACCTCGGCGGCAGAGCTGCGCTTGAAGATGCGGTCGCGGTCACGCTTGAGAAGCTGCGAGACGGGGATGCGACATACACGCCCCGTGTCGTAGACCATTACCAGCCAACGGTCTTCCTCCTCCTCGTGTACGGCAATCTTGAGGAGCGCCGGCTGATAGTCGTCCTCGTCCAGCACCTTATAGTTGCCGTCCGCCATGATGCTGATGACAGCCGAAACGGGTAGATAATTGTCGTAATCGTCATACTCATGCAGGATGTTGTTGCGTGAGCGTGACGTCTGGACCGTCCACTCCCCTGCCTCATCGTAAGAGGAAGAGTCGGCTGACGTTTGCTTCTCGGCTATGGGAGCCGGAGACGCCTCCTCTACCGGCAGATCGGTCTGCGGCTGATGCTGCGCCGCCCATGCCCTACGCTGCGAGAGGAAGCTCTCACGATAGGTGTCGTTGACACAACGTGCCGAGGTGCCCATACGCTCATAGTAATTGCCATCCACCATGATGGGCGTGGGACATGGCTCGATGCGGATGATGAGAACGTCCCCCTTGATGGTATTGTCAAAGTTGGTGTGGACGTAATGGGCAGCCTGCTGACCGAGGTCTTGTGCCACGCAGTTGTCTACGTAGACCTTATACTTGTCGCGAGATCGTGAGAAGAGCGGATGCTTGAGATCCTCGTCGATGCCCATCTCGTAGCCGATGTCAGACACACCTATATATAATGTGCCGCCTTCCGCATTCAGGAAGGCACAAATCTCCTGCATTATCTTGAGGCGCTGCGCCTTGATGTCCACGCGCATGGACGACTCAGGATAAATGATGGAAGTCTTGAACTCCGTATGGAAGTCCTCCGAACCGTAATTCTTCTTATTTGAATGGTTCTTGTCGAGCTTGAGCAAAGACCTGATCTTGTCAAGGATGTCGCCCGCCTGAGTGAGCAGCCCGGCCTTCTTCACGGTATTGTGCGCCATGACGAGGGAAGCAAGCTGCTGCAGCTGCGGATTCTCGTTGTTGAGCGACTTGCCGTAGAGATAGTCATAATAGTCGTCTTTATTGATGCAGCCGATAATCTGGAGCTGCTCGAAGTCGTGGCGCAGGGTGGCGTTATGATAGATGAATGCGGCATCGTTCTCCTCCTGACGATGTATGGCCTCAAGGCTGATGGAGTCAGAGACGGCAAACTCGTTGAGGAGTTCGAGGAGGCGCAGACGGCTGGCGTAATAATTGATTCGCTCGTCATCGGCAAGGAGCTTGGCGATGAGACGGCAGTAAGAGAGATAATTGTAGGCACGTACGCTGTCGTTCTCGATAGTGGCCTTGGCGTCAATTATGAACATCAGCTCTCGGACGCTACGCTTGTCCAT
>ENA-UEPD01001123-UEPD01001123.1-human-gut-metagenome-genome-assembly--contig:-NODE-1123-length-16482-cov-5.804084_pt1 | contig 16482 bp, 7 predicted proteins | sample MGYA00242895_ERZ507906 | MGnify/ENA primary metagenome ERZ507906 (study PRJEB26167, sample SAMN06115416) | human gut metagenome | host: Homo sapiens | place: China:Guizhou | collected 2015-03-03... | reverse complement strand
GGGTTCAGACATGACATGAAAGCGAAAAGCACAGCTTCCGCCCCGACAGCCGTATCCATGCTTCACGCCGGAGTACTGATGAAACTGGGAGGTTACGGATGTTTCCGTATCGCCATGTATCTGATGCCGGAAGCCGCTAACGAGCTTTCATGGATATTCCTGATACTGACAGGTATCTCCGTTGTCTACGGTGCCTTCTCGGCTTGTGTACAGACAGACTTGAAGTATATTAACGCCTACTCTTCCGTATCTCACTGCGGCCTCGTGCTCTTCGCCATCCTGATGATGAACCAAACGGCTTGTACCGGTGCTGTTCTGCAAATGCTCAGCCACGGATTAATGACTGCCCTGTTCTTTGCCCTCATCGGTATGATCTACGGTCGTACCCACACACGCGACGTACGTGAGCTTTCAGGATTGATGAAAATCATGCCGTTCCTTGCTGTCTGTTATGTCATTGCCGGACTTGCCAATCTCGGACTTCCAGGACTCAGCGGTTTCGTTGCCGAGATGACAATCTTCAACGGTGCTTTCCAGCATGCAGATGTTTTCCACCGCACGTGGACTATCATTGCCTGTACCAGTATCGTGATTACCGCAGTCTATATCCTCCGACTGGTTGGCAAGATACTGTATGGAACTTGCACCAACAAGCACCATCTGGCGCTGACTGATGCTACCTGGGATGAACGCACTGCCGTTATTATTCTCATTGTCTGCGTTGCAGGCCTCGGTCTTGCTCCGTTGTGGATCAGCAATATGATTGGAGACAGCGTGTTGCCCCTGGTGAGTATATTTCAATAATGGTATGCTAATAACTTATAACTAATAACTTATCATTCAATAGATATGGACTATTCCCAATTCCTTATTCTCAAAGAAGAGCTTTCGCTGATAGCTGTCATCGTGATCCTCTTCGTGGCCGACCTCTTCATGAGCCCCGATGCTCACAAGAAGGACGGTAATCCACGACTCAACACCATGTTGCCCGTCGTGCTGCTCACGATACACACGCTGATTACCATCATACCCGGTCCGGCTGCCGATGCTTTCGGTGGTATGTACCATAACGCCCCGATACAAAGCATCGTGAAGTCCATCCTCAGCGTCGGTACGCTGATTGTTTTCCTGATGGCACATGAGTGGCTGAAACGACCGGACACTGTAATCAAGCAAGGCGAATTTTATATGCTGACGCTCTCTACCCTGCTGGGTATGTACTTTATGATTTCTGCGGGACATTTCCTGATGTTCTTCATCGGATTGGAAATGGCAAGTATCCCGATGGCCGCACTGGTGGCATTCGATAAATATCGTCATCACTCCGCAGAAGCAGGTGCCAAGTACATCCTGACCGCACTGTTCTCAAGTGCATTGCTGCTATTCGGTCTTTCAATGATATACGGTACGTCCGGTACGCTCTATTTCAATGACCTCCCCGGACACATCACAGGCAATATGCTTCAGATTATGGCATTCGTGTTCTTTTTTGCCGGCATGGGATTCAAAATCTCATTGGTTCCTTTCCACCTCTGGACAGCCGACGTATACGAAGGAGCGCCTACAGCCGTAACCTCTTATTTAAGTGTGATTTCCAAAGGATCGGCAGCTTTCGTGCTGATGACCATCCTGATGAAAGTGTTCGCACCGATGGTGGCACAATGGCAGGAAGTGTTGTTCTGGGTAACCATTGCTTCCATCACCATTGCCAACCTCTTTGCTATCCGCCAACAGAACCTGAAACGTTTCATGGCATTCTCCGCTATCTCCCAAGCGGGATACATCATGCTGGGTGTCATCGGAGGCAGTGAAATGGGAATGACTGCCCTGGTTTATTATGTACTGGTTTATCTGGCAGCAAACTTAGGTGTATTTGCAGTCATCTCAATTGTGGAACAACGTAGCAACAAAGTGGAGATAGACGACTATAACGGACTGTACAAGACCAATCCCAAACTGGCTTTTATCATGACCCTTGCCCTGTTCTCACTGGCCGGTATCCCTCCGTTTGCGGGTTTCTTCTCAAAGTTCTTCATTTTCATGGCTGCATTCAACAGCGGATTCCATCTATTGGTATTCATTGCCCTGATCAATACAGTCGTATCGCTTTACTACTACTTACTGATTGTAAAGGCCATGTATATCAATCCCAATGAAGAACCGATCCCCACTTTCCGCAGTGATAACTACACCAAAGTGAGTCTCGCACTTTGTACTTTGGGTATCATAGCTCTGGGTATTGCAAGTTGCATCTATCAGGGAATTGACAAGTTCTCATTCGGAATGGGAATGTAAAGATCAACGGTAAACGATCAGCTATAAACAACAAACGGTGAACAGGCATACAATATAGTATGTGTTGTTCACCGTTTGTTGTTTATAGCCGGACCGTCTATCAATCGTTAACGATTGACTGTTCGCTGTTAATATAGGGAATGGTGAACCAGAAACGGGACCCTTTCCCTTCTTCCGAGTCCACTCCTATGACGCCGCCCAGCTGCTCCACAATACTTTTACAGATGGAGAGTCCGAGCCCGGTTCCGTGGATAAAGCTGTTCAGCTTCACAAAGCGTTCAAAGATATGCGTCAGTTGCTCTTTAGAGATTCCGATTCCCGTGTCGCTTACATAAAACTCCACACCCTCTTCCTTCTTTTCATATCCCACATGGATGCTGCCCGAGGAGGTAAACTTCAGGGCATTGTTCACGAAATTGGAGATGACCTGATGCAACCGGTTCCGATCACTTATCACAGTGCAATCCGAAGGATGCGGATCGAATACTAATTCAACTCCCTGGGGAACCTTTATCTGAGAGCTGCGAACGATATCTTCACAAAGCATATTCACATCCGTCTCCCCGTAGGTGAACTCAAACGTACCGGCCTCAATCTTCGATAAGTCCAGAATGTCCGAGATCAGCTGCAGCAGCAAGTCATTATTCTCTTGTACGATCTTGATGTATTCGCAGCGTTCCTCCATGTCTTCCGTATCGACCAAGAGGCCCGAGAAACCGACAATCGCATTGAGTGGTGTACGTATCTCGTGACTCATATTCGCCAGGAAAGCGCTCTTCAGCCGATCCATGGTTTCCGCTTTCTCTTTCGCCTCGATAAGCATGGCTTCCGTCTCCTTCAGTTCCGTAATATCATAATTAATGCCGATAATCTTCACCTCCCCATGCTCCGGTTCAAACTTGGTCACTACCACATTCATCCGTACCCAGTTCCACTCGTTGGTAGCGCCGGGTTTCAGGATACGCATTTCGCTACGGAAGTCCTTCTCTTCACCCGCCAATACCTTCTCGTAAAAGTCAAAGACCTTCTGCCGGTCTTCAGGATGCATCTTATCATAAATGCCCACAACGGATGAAAGCGGAATATCCTCCGTCTCACCCATATTCTTAAACCACTGTTTGATGGCATAGCCGCGTTTACTCAGCAGGTTCAGTTTGGCATAACCTACTTTTGCATAGTCCGATATCAAAAGGAAGAAGTTCTCAAAATCACGGATACGGTTAATGGCATCGATACGCTCCGTATTATCGATGTTGATCAGCACATAGCCGTTGAAGTTCCCTTGGCTGTCAAAGAGTTTACTGACCTTTGTATACAGCTCGATTATATTACTTTTATCGGAATGGTAGTAATCGGAAGCCTTATTAAAAGAGTAGTTCAGTCTGAAATCGACCAGGTCTTCGTTCCGTACCCGTTCTCTGATTTCAAGAGGCACATTCGGATTCTCAAAGAAGTTGACTCCCATTACATCGGCTTTATCTTTTACACCAAAGGTTTCCATATCCCAGTTGTTCAAGTCGAGCAAATTGCCATCCTTATCGTAAATCTCCACTCCCGCGGGAATATTGGCAAAGATATTCTTGAAAAGCTTCTCACTGCGATCTAAAGCCCTATGGGCACGAATCGTCTCGGTAGAGTCCAGAAACAGAGCGACCACCTCGTCTTTTTCCGGAGAATACACGATGCAATGGGAACTGCGCTGGGTGCGATGGAAGTAGACATCAGTCTCTTTGTGCACACTGCCCTCCATCACATCGAGAAGATAATCCACCTTGGCCTTAAAGTCCGCATGCAACTCGCTGGCAAGGCATCCCACGTAATCGGAAAGAGACATTCCTATGAGTTCCGAACTCAAATCATTGGCATCGGCTATCCGGTAATCACAAGGTAGTCCGGCAGCATCCCGGACCATAGTCATACGTATATACCCCATCGGCATGAAGCGGAACAGATTACGCAAAAAAGAACGTTCGCGCACAGCTTCGTCTTTCGCTTTACGCAGCTCGATACAGATGCTGATGATATTGGCAAGAGACGATAACCATTGGAAGTCTTCATTATTCCAGTTGCGATAATTCTTCACCAGATCGATCCCCATATACCCCCATACATGTTCGCCGGCTATCAGCGGAGTGATCATCAGTGACTTGATGTTCTGGCGGCTCAGGATCGCATATTCCGCTTTTGCATGTTTCGGAAGCTGGTCCAATGAATCCAGTATCACCGGTTTGCCCGACAGGGTCTGCTGCCTCCACCAAGGTAAACTGTCAGTCGGGATACGTTGCAGGCTATCGATCTCCGGCAACACTCCTTCGGCCACCACCTCGTAGGTACAGTCCTGATAGCGGTAATATTCATCATATTCAAAGATATACACGCGTCCCCCATGAAAAAGATCGAGGATATCCTTCAATATTTCCATGATACAGAGGTCCACACTATCATCTTTGAGAAAGCGTAAGAGTGAATGGGAAATGGAGTTCTGCCTGTACAGCAAGTCGTTGACACGTTCCAGAACCCGTTCGGAAGTATCATTGGGAGCTTCTACCCGCTGTATGATGCCGAATGAAACGACTCCCCTGCCCGGTATTTCTTCACGTTCTCCCAAACGGGTGTGCAACCACACGATTCCCTCTTTGGATTGAATGGGGAAAGTCTGTTCATAAAACTCCCTATGGATGGAAGCATTGAACTCCCGGACTATCTGTTCCTGATAATCCTCACGTACCCGTCTCCTGAAGTCCGTAAAAGATATGGTATTTCCTTCAAGTCCCAATAAATCGCAGAGGTATTCTGAGCATACATAATGCCCGGCTGTGAAATCAGCTTCCCACCATCCGAGTTGCGCCATGGAGGCCATTTGCCGAAATCGTTCAATATCGTTATCCATAAAAGTAGTTTACAGTGGTATATGTTTGTTTGCTGTAAGTACGCAAATTTAAGAAATTATCCATTCACACCAAGAGAATGGATTAAATATTTGTGGCAAGCAGACGCTGAGAGCAGCACTGCGGAAAGGGTACACAGGAATGTAACACAGATGTTAACGAATCGTATAGGGCATGTATCACCCCCGTAACCTGAATCGTGCAACTTTGCACCGACAGAAAAACGTAGATAAAAAGACATGAAACAACAAATCGGGAGACTTCTCTCCACTCTTCTTCTCGCAACATTCTCCTTAGGAATCACAGCAGGGGTCATCCAGGGAACCATCATTGATAAACAGACCAAAGAACCCCTGACCGGAGCTACCGTACAGATTGCCGGAACCACGACCGGAACCGTAGCCGATGTAGACGGTAACTACACACTGACGCTAAGCAACGGCACCTATACCATTGAAGTGAAATATATAGGATATAAAACACTCCGGATGAATGAAGTGAAAGTGAAAGCCGATGCGACACTGAACTTTGAACTGGAAGTAGACGCGCAAACGCTGGACGCCGTCACCGTAGTGGCCCGGAAAAACCTGGAAGGCGAAAAGGCTTTACTGCAAGAGAGACAGAAAGCAACGCTTGCCATCGAAAACATGGGAGCCAAAGAGATGACCCTGAAAGGTATATCGAACGTACAGGACGGAGTCAAGAAAATAACCGGTATCTCCATTGCAAGCGCCGGACAGCTGATAGTACGCGGACTGGGTGACCGGTACAGCACGACCACCCTGAACGGTTTGCCCATCGCCTCGCCCAACCCGGACAACAAGTTGATTCCGCTCGACCTCTTCCCGGCCTCTACCGTAAAGAACATCACCGTCAGTAAAGTATATGCCGCCGGAGCCTTTGCCGACTATTCGGGCGCACATATCGACATCAGCACCAAGGAGAACACGGGAAGTGACTTTTTCTCCATCGGCTTCAACGTAGGCGGACGCTTCAACACTGTCGGAAAAGATTTCTATTATAGCGACCGGAAAGGCGGACTCTTCAGTACGGGAAACCTCAGGAATAAAGACCGGATTCTGGCTATGGGTAAAAGCGAGTTCCGCGATTACGCCCGCAACAATGACCCGTTCGGCACAAACTTCGCTATCAGCAAGCACCGTTCACTACCCGAATTCGGTGGTAACCTGGGAGGAGGCAAGAGCTGGACACTCCCCAACGGAAACCGTCTGAGCGTGCTTGCCTCGGTAGGTGTCAGCAACGAAAACCAAATCTTGAAAGACGCCTACGTGACCACTATGACCGCTCAGGGCACACACCTCGACAAGTTCAATTATGACAGTTATTCCAGCGCACTGAAAATAGCCGGATTGGGCAACATCGGCTACTCGTTCCGGCAGGCGGACCACATCAACTTCACCGTGTTCTATGCACGCAATGCCATCAACGATTACATGTCCCGCGAGGGGATCGATGCCGAAAAGAACAACATCACATCGAGCAACAGCGTTTTCCATGCCTACTCACTACTGAACAACCAGTTGCTGGGACACCACGAACTGACTTCTCAGTGGGATGTAAACTGGAGCGCTTCGTACGGACTGACCAACAGTGACGAACCGGATCGCCGGCAGGTGGTCTTCTTCCGTAACGAAGGCAGCGATAAGCTGAACCTCTTTAAACTCAACCAGACTACCAACCGCTACTTCGGAGAACTGCAAGAGAAAGAGATTGTAGGAGATCTGCGCACCTCGTACAAATGGGGAGATGCGAACCTGATTCGTGTGGGAGGTACTTACAAAAGCAAAAAACGCGACTTTGAAAGCGTGAACTTCTACTACGATATCAATGCCTTGAACGCTGACGTCACCAACATTTATGATACCAACGGATATCTGAATCAGGAAAACATAGCCAACGGGACGATAAAAGCCAACATCGATGCACAGCCCCGTTACAACTACTACGCCGGAATGGATGTGTGGGCAGGGTTTGCAGAAATAGAGTACTACCCGATGGAATCTCTGCTGGTCAACGTGGGACTGCGCTACGAGCAGGCCAAACAATGGGTACGCTATTGGACGGACGGCGGACAGGAGAAGAAAACGAACCTGGACAAAGGCGACTTCTTCCCGGCACTGAACCTGAAGTACAGCCTGAACGAAACCAACAGCCTGCGCCTCTCCGTATCACGCACTGTCACCCGCCCTTCATTTATCGAAATGGCTCCGTTCCTCTACCAGGAATCTTACGGAAGTGCCTATATCCGCGGTAACAACGAACTGAAGAACGCTTATAATTATAACATCGACCTGCGCTATGATTTCTTTCCGAAACGCAACAACGGGGACATGTTCTCTGTCACGGGTTATTTCAAAAAACTGAAATCGCCGATTGAACAGACTCAGGAGTCTTCGGGCGGCACAGTGATCCGCTCTTTCCGCAACGCCGAAGACGGAATAGCCACAGGAGTGGAAATAGAATTCCGCAAAGAACTGTTCAAGAACTTCCGTATCGGAGCCAATGGTTCATACATGTACACAAACGTCGTATTGCCCGAAGGCGGGGTATATACCGACTCGGAACGCGCTCTGCAAGGAGCCTCTCCGTTCCTGATCAATGCAGATCTCAGCTACACTCCTCAACTAAGAGGAGAAAGCGACCTGACACTGGCACTGGTTTACAATGTGCAAGGCCCGCGCATCGAGACAGTAGGTATCTACGGAACAGGTAACATCAAGCAACAGACCCTGCACACGATGGACTTCATAGCAAGCTATGCCATCAACAAACACCTGAGCCTGCGCCTGCAGATGAAAGACTTGCTGAACAGTACCATCCGCTTCAAGCAGGAGCTGCCGGCAACGGGACAAAAGGTGGAAGTAGAATCATTCCGTCCGGGAACCAGTGCAGAAATAGGAGTCTCGTACAGATTCTAAGGCTCGCCACAGGGTCACACAGAATATTTATATGAATAATCAAACAGATAGTATAAACCTAAAACAGTATGAATATGAAAACGAATTATCTAAAACTCAACTCTTGGGCCGTAGCAGCCCTGATGGGAATGTGTTCACTTGCAGCTTGTAGTGACGACAACAGCGGCGAAGGCGGCGGAAACGGCGACAGCGAAGAGGTGATCGCCAACAACGGAACACTGAAAGGAAGCGTAGACGGGTCGAAAACCGTCATCCTGACCAAAGGCTACAACTTCTCCCTCGACGGAGAATATATCGTCAAAGCCGGTTCCACCCTGAAGATCGGCGAAGGTGTGACAATCAGCGCCAAAAGCGATGATGCCACCATCGACTACATCCTCGTGGAACAGGGAGCCAAGATCGAAGCGGTAGGTACTGCCTCCGCACCGATTGTCATGACTGCCGATACCAAAGAACCGGGAGCATGGGGCGGCATCCACATTTGCGGCAAAGCCCCGATCAATATCGGATCGACCGGTAAATCGGAAGTCGGAGATGCCGCTTACGGTGGTTCCGATCCGGCGGACAACTCAGGTATCCTGAAGTACATTCGCCTGGAATACGCCGGATACAAGTTCACTACGGAAAAGGAGTGTAACGGCTTCACCTTCTATGGTGTAGGAAACGGTACGACCCTCGAATACCTCGAAGCATACAAAGGTACCGACGACGGCTTCGAATGGTTCGGAGGTACGGTCAATGCCAAATATCTGGTATCGGTGAGCAACAGCGACGATTCATTCGACTGGACAGAGGGATGGAGCGGAAAAGGGCAATTCTTTGTCGCCTACCAGGAAGATCCCGCCACTTTGGGATATACATGCGACTGCCTGATCGAGGCCGACAACTATGACAAGAATATGGATGCCGCTCCGATCTCATGCCCGACACTGGCCAACCTGACACTGATAGGCGCCAACAACGACGAAGGCAAAAGAGGCATCCGCCTGCGTGCCGGAACTCAGGCCAAGATCTACAATGCACTCGTTACAGGCAAGGCCAACAACCTGACTACCGAAACAGAACAGACCGAGAAATTCCTGATCGACGGTCCTTCGGTACTGAACTACATCGCTATCGCGGGAGATATCAAGGCAAGCGGTGACGGCGGTTACTCTTCTGCCCTGTTCACAGCCGAAGGCAATCACAATGCCATCAACCAGACTTTGAGCTTCAGCAATATCTTTATCGGAACACAGGACGGAGGAGCCGACCTGTCAGCAGACAGCTTCTTTGAAAAAGCGGCTTATAAAGGTGCAGTGAAAGCAGACAATGAATGGACCAAAGGTTGGACCAAGTTATAAATCACGTATACACTCACAGAATGAAGCACCGGACAGTCCTGCTGGCCCGGTGCTTTACCTGTTTTTCAAACTATGGACAGATACAGACTAAAGATTATCGCATTGACAGCACTGGTGTGCCTGACCGGCAGCAGCTGTACGGACGACGAGAACAACGGACAGGGCAATAACATTATTTATGGTGAGAATATCATCGGAAACGGAGAACAGACTTTCGAGATAAAAGATCATCAATACCTGAAACGGGGCACTTACCTGATGAAGGGATGGTGTTACGTCACTTACGGTTCGACGCTGACCATTGAAGCGGGCACCGTTATCAAAGGAGACAAGGAAACCCGCGCCGCCCTGATTGTAGAACCGGGCGGGAAACTGATTGCCAGGGGAACGGTAGATGCTCCCATCGTATTCACCTCCGAAATGCCCGCCGGGAAACGGAAACCGGGTGACTGGGGAGGATTGATTTTATGTGGTTATGCCCGGAACAATGAAGACATCATGCAGATAGAGGGAGGCCCGCGTACCATGCACGGAGGTCCGAACAACGCGGATAATTCGGGCGTCCTGAGCTACGTCCGTGTAGAGTTTGCGGGATATCCGTTCAAGAAAAACCAGGAGATCAACGGCATCACCTTCGGTTCGGTAGGAAACGGCACGCAAATAGACCACCTGCAAGTATCGTATGCCAACGACGATGCCTTCGAATGGTTCGGCGGAACGGTTCATGCGGAATATCTGGTGGCCTATCACTGCTGGGACGACGATTTCGACATAGACAACGGCTATAGTGGCACATGCCGGCATCTGTTAGGCATCCGCCATCCGCGAATAGCGGACATCACAGGTTCTCATGCCTTCGAATGCAGCAATAATGGCACGAACACTCCTGCGACACCTACCACAGCCGCCACCTTTGAAGATGTCACGATCTATGGCCCTGCCTCAGGGGATGCCTCGTTCGTAAATCATCCCGACTTTATCAATGGCGGCGGCCTCCGGCCTGAGAATGAAAGCATGCTCGGGCTATTCGGCGCGGCACTGTATATGGGCAACAACACATCGGTGACTTTCCGGAACTGCCGGATCAGCGGATATCCGTCGGACATGGAGGGCACACCGGCCTCAGCGGATAACGTAGTATTCAGCGAAAGGGAAGAAACCGGTTATCCGGAGTGGACCCAAGGATGGTGTAACTTCAACCCGCAAGAGACAGAGTATTGAATTCACCACAGAGTCTTATTCATTGCCGCTTAACAGAGCGGTTTTGACATTCTGTCCAAATGATATTTCAATCCTCTCAGATTGCTTTCTTTCGGCCCGAGGGAAAGGCACTCTGCGAAAAACGCCTCCTATGGCAATCCGGTATGATTGCTTTCGTAGGCCAAACAAGCCAAAGACAAACAAAACCGCACTACTTTCCAGAGGACAGGCAACCGATAGACAGTGATACCCCTCTAAACACAACTTTTTATCACTTCCGCTTTGTTCATCTCAGAGTAGTAACCGGAAAGATTCCGTCCACTTTTGAGCCTCCGATCGGAAACAATAGAAGTAATCCGGAAAAACATTAGGAGATATTTCGAAAAGAAGTAAGCATTTTCGGGAAACGCTTACTTCTTTCGGAGCAAATGCTTGCTTCTTTTCTCCGAAACTCCGGCCTATTCTCATCAAATCCCGGCTTTCGGAGCCCCGGACCTTGGCTTTCCTGAGCAGAAAGTCCTTTTGTCGGGCTTTTCTTCTCCCAGACGGACCTGAAAAAAGAAATGCGCTATTTGTCAAACAGCGCATTTCATATCTTTTTGAAAGAAGAATCGAATATAATCTATCAGAATGATTCATAAGAGGAGTTACTGTTAGCGACGATCGCTATACACTCCATCTCGATCAGCCAAGCAGGCCGGCATACAGCAGCAACAACAAACTGTATCGGTGTATCAGGAAAGCGTTTGGCAAACAAAGCGCGCACAACCGGATAATCCGAAGCGTCCCGCAGATAAACAATCATCTGCGCCACATCCTCAAAACCGGCTTTGCCCTCTTCGAGCAACTTCTCTACATTTTCCCACATCCGCCGGGTCTGTTCCTGGACATCACCTACATGAACCACTTCACCGCGATGATCGATACTCGCCGTACCGCTGATAAAGAGATGACGACGGTCGCCATACTCCACGGAAGTTCCCCGTTCGAAAGTCACTCCATACAAGGCTGTCGGGCTGAGATGAGACAGCGCATGCAGGTAAGTCACCTGTCCCGGCTGCAATCCTTTTACCGCATAGGCATCAAACAGCACATGTATCTTCGGATCGGCATGCCGTCCCTCTATGCCGGTACTGGCTATATAATGGGTCGATTCGGTCAGTCCCTGCCCCAGAAAGTTTTCACGGCGTGCCTTGACAATGCCGGCATAATTCACATCCACGTTCTGCACAAAGATCCAGGTACGGATGCAATCGGAAGCCAGCGTACAGCCTTTTCCTACCAGATCGGTTTCATAAGATTTCAACAAGGTTTTCATCTGCCGTTCCGATTTGCCGCAAGACACACCCGCACCGGCTGTCCAGTAATGCTTGTAAGCGGCATTCGGTTCGGAGGCCAGATAGACCCACAAAGCAATCTTACTTCCATCCAACGGAGGCTGTTGCACGACAGAGACAGCGCACGACGGCTCTTTCTGCAAGACAACCTGCAAAGCCTCCCACTGATTGGCGGCATCACTCAGGAAGTAACGGCAAAACACGGGTACCATTCCCCTGATTTTCACCTTCCTGCTCAGTATCCTATGGTATGCTTTACGAATAGCCGTCAGCTGCTCTTCATAACTCCCCGCTTCCGGATCGACATGAAACATCAAATGCGCCTCTCTCGTTCCTCCCTCACCCCCAAAAAGGGAATATTCAACAGTAGTCCTTAAATACTCTATTCTATGTTTTCTGTATTCCATATTCTTACTCATCTTTTATTTCACTTTAACTCGCTCTTTCGACATCAGCCCTTTGGCCATCTCCCGCTTGTCCCATTGCACCGGAGCAGACACAAACTCGGGAACATTATACGAATAGATCAACTGATCGTAGAACGTATACGGATCTTGCTGAGGCAGCAGGAAAGGTTTCCCTATACGCCCTTGTCCGTCCACCGAGGAGATATAAAGGCGGGTGTACAACCCGTCACCTCTCCGGCTGCTGAACACAAACCAATGTGAATTGCTGCTCCAGTTGTGATAGCTTTCCGTGTCGTCACTGTTCACTTCCTCCAAGTTGCGATAGGTTCCGGTCTTCAAGTCCAGCAGCCAGAGATCGGCCTCTTTGTGCCAGATGGAGAAGTTCCCATAATCGGAAAGCGTGAACATCAGGTATTTTCCGTCGAACGAAGGTTTGGGGAAAGAGATACTTTTGTCCAGCGTGCGGGCTGAGATCAACGTATCGATCCGGTCGCCGAACGTTCCGTCTTCGGGATGGAAAGCAATGCTGCACAAGCTGTATTTCACGTCTTTGTATCGGACAGGCATCTCTTTCTGCTCGGCCGAACAGAAATAAAGCGTCCGTCCGTCGGGCGAGAATGCCGGAAAAGTTTCAAACGAAGCCGTACTCAGCAAAGGAGTAGTCAGTATCCGATGGGACCGGGGATGATAAACCACCACATCCGAAGCCTGGTCGAATACCTCTATCGGCTTCTTTCCTCCCAGATGAAAGGCCTGATTGGTTTTGTTCACCGAATAAGCGATGTATTCGCCCGAAGGATGCCAGTACGGATAGACACAGGCCGACAATTGCCCGTCGGCTTTGGTATCGAGAAATTCCAACCGATCTCCTGTGTCGATTACAGTGGCTCCATGCCCGCCTCTTACATGTACGCTCGACGGTGTGGGCTCCGTCCGGTTGAAAGCATGGCAATTGATGCAGGCGGCCGTCACCTGCGTATTCTCAAATAAAGGAGTCTGGCGGAATGTTGAAAGTTCACGTTCGTAGATCCCCATCTTGCTGTACACTTCATATCCGGGTGCGAGCAAACGGTATACCAACCCGTAATCGATCGGGAAAGGACTGACATATATCGGAAACGGACGATACTCTTTCCACTTCTTCCCCTGGCGGACAGAGACTTTCACCTCGATGCTGTCTCCCTTATTACTTTCAAGAAGTTCGTGCCATTGCTTGGCGGGAATGTCTACCGATCTTCCATTCAGCCGTACAGGCTTTCCTTTCGTACCGGCAATCACGACATCAACCGCCTCTACCCCATCGTCCGTCACCCGGAAGTTAAGCGGGGCAATGGTAGAGGGAATGGTAACCCCGACATAATCGGGAAATATCGATGGCAATGTATCCACCCTGGCAGGGGATGTCACCTTCTCTTGACAAGCTGCAAACAAGAAGAGCAGCCCTATCATGCTAAAACAGTATTTTATCTTTTCCATCTTATCTAAAGTCTGCATAAAACCAATATGTATCTCCGAATCGGGCAGAGAATGCATCTGCCGAACGGGCAGATGTGAAAATCTGTGCGTATTCTCTCAATCTATTCTCTGTCTGCGGGTCTATCTTCCAGGGAATTGTATCTGTTGCAGTGTGTTTGCTCATAAGCCAATAGAACAACAACGCTTCCTGATAGCCCTTGGGAACGGAAGAATATCCCAGATCGGCTCCCAAAGGATAATAATGCACAAAACGTCCCACATCCTTCTTCAAGAGTGTACAAGCCATCAAATACTCATACGCCATCCGGTTGCGGGGATTTGCATGAAGCAGGAACTCCAATGTCATCTCCGGCAGGTCAGGGTTAAAGAAGAAATCGGTTCGCGGAGTAAGCCTCCTCAATCTCCCGTATTCCGGATGTGCATTGACCCGGTCTTCATCATTCAGGCAAGCCAGAGTTTCAGTAGCCCAATCTTTATAAAAGAGGGTATGCTGCAAGATACGCAGATACTTCCGGGCCACTTCGTACCTGCCATTAATCAAATTGGTCTCAGCAAGCCTTTTAAAACAACGCACACTCTTCCGGTAATCCGGAACGGCCTCCATAGCCTCGAAGACAAACTGCTGCGCCACATTGACCAATCCCAGGTAATAATAAGGTTCACCGGCTACCAAAGGAATGGTGAAGTCGTTGACAAATGACATCAGTAGTCCTTCCTTCCCCCGCTGGTAAAAACTAAACATACGTTCCGGCAGCTGCCCTTTCATTGCTAAAGCCAAATTGAGACAAGAAACCGACATCGGTGTATCGGGTGCTTTCTTTTCCGCCATCGCAATCACTTCATCCCATTCTTGCATGCGCACATGATAATCATACCCCATCACTTCCTCTTTATTCAACCCGATACCGTATTTGCCATACAGATTCAAAACAAACAACATCAGGATAAATTGCAGAACCCATGCTCCCGAGTAGTATCTCCAAGTCATCTTCTCGGGCAAACGAGCTACCAATAACGGTACCAGAATCACAGCCAGCCAGGCTATCACCTGCATTTGTGGAAAGACTAATGGAAAACGATAACTTCCGATCGCCCACAACAGGCGGTCGGCCGGATATGGAAATACAGCCAAGGATATCCAATAGGTCACTCCGGCAATTCCCAATGTACCTCCCACCAGAATCCACCAAGGCAGACGCCTACCGGCAAACCGGCAAAACTCAGTTATCCATATCAATGGAATGAAAAGCCATGCACATCCTCCCGCCAGCAGATAAAGCAGCGGAATGCCGACTCCCCAATAAATCAGGCGTATCCGCCTATTCTCAATAAATGTATATCCGATGAGTGCTCCCAGCACCATTCCCACAGAGATGGCTCCGGAAAGAAGAAAATTTTCGTCGCAGAACAGAATAAAGAAACATAAAGAAGGTAGCAGAGTAAGCGGATACCATGCCGGGTGTCCGCCCAGGCGGTTTGCAATCCAAACCATCAACCTGTGAATACCTCCTATTGCACCGGTCAAGATAGCGGCTCCCGCCCACGAATAATAATAGAATTGGGTGAGAAAGCCTCCCAGATAGTCCGCCATTCCCCCGGGATGGGATACTTGTTCGACAAAATAGTCGGATGTAAAGAGAAACATCTGGAACTGTTCCTGATAATGCAGATGGTAGGAGTAGTATACTCCGAAGAAAATGAAGACACCTGCTCCCAATAAGATGGACAAAAGCAGGTTTATTCTTTTGACGTGCTTGTTTTTCATATTCGGTAAATTGTGCCCAAAAGTACAAAAAGTTTGGAAAACAATCTAACGAAACAGGAAACAATACAGTTATTCGCCCAACAGCTCGATGCACATACGTCCGTTATGATAAGGACATTTCCAGAAGCCGGCCTTATCATCATCCCGGTTCAGGCTACCGTCGGCACGAAGGCTCCAGAACCATTCGCCATGCACATCGTCAGTCAAATGTCGTTTAATAAACTCCCAGCAGTCGATGGAATGTTGCAAAGCCCCTCGATCACCGAAATATCGGAACAGGTCATAGTATCCGACTACGGTTTCGGCTTGTACCCACCAATGGTAGTCGCCGTCGATGTGTCCGGTAGTGAGATTCTTTTCATATATCATTCCTCCGTCGGAAGTAAGTCCTTCGGATGCAGCCGCAGCTATCTTCTTTACAACAGGTTCTATCTCCGCAATGAGTCCGGCGTCTCCCAATACCCGGGCGGCTTCATGCAACAACCATGAGGCTTCGATATCATGTCCATAAGAGACGACCGGGTATTTGCTTTGCCAGTCGTTATCGAAAAAGAGTTGTAAATGGGATGTGTCCTTATCCAGTATCTTCTCTGTAAAAAGTCCTATCAGGTTGTAGAGCTGACGTTCCAGCCGTACATCTTTCCAGACCCGGTACAGGTTGGTGTAAGGTTCGAGGATATGCAGATGGGTATTCATAGTCTTGCGTTCATTCGCATCTTTCTCGCTGAGGCGCATATCGGCTATTTCGTTCCATTCACGGGTAAGCGCTTCACAATAACCGTTCTTCAGCCCATCAAAGCTGTGGGACTCTATATCATTGAATAAACGGACG
>ENA-UEPD01001118-UEPD01001118.1-human-gut-metagenome-genome-assembly--contig:-NODE-1118-length-16538-cov-9.764717_pt1 | contig 16538 bp, 10 predicted proteins | sample MGYA00242895_ERZ507906 | MGnify/ENA primary metagenome ERZ507906 (study PRJEB26167, sample SAMN06115416) | human gut metagenome | host: Homo sapiens | place: China:Guizhou | collected 2015-03-03... | reverse complement strand
GCCTTGGTGGGCCGTTACCTCACCAACTAGCTAATCCAACGCGGGTCCATCTTATACCACCGGAGTTTTTCACACTGCATCATGCGATGCCGTGCGCTTATGCGGTATTAGCAGCCGTTTCCAACTGTTATCCCCCTGTACAAGGCAGGTTACCCACGCGTTACTCACCCGTCCGCCACTCAGTCACAAAATAATCAGTCCCGAAGGAAATCAAATAAAGTGCTTCGTTCGACTTGCATGTGTTAAGCACGCCGCCAGCGTTCATCCTGAGCCAGGATCAAACTCTCATGTTAAAAAGTTGATCTCAGTCAAGTTAAACTTGGCTAATTCGTTCATTCAGATAAAATCTGAATTTACTGTTTTAAAGGTCTTCAATTTTCATTGAAGCGTTCTGATTGATTCTCAAAATCTTTCAAGGTTTCTCACTGTTCAGTTATCAATGTTCTTTGTTTTGCTCTCTTGCGACAGCTTGATTATTTTATCAAATCGCTGTTCGTTTGTCAAGCACTTTTTTATTTTTTGAACTCTGTTTTAAGTTCTCTGTCTTGCGACAGCTTGTTTATTCTATCAAAATGTTTTTCATTTGTCAAGAACTTTTTTCATAACTTTTTCAACTTATTTTCAAAGCAGTATCTATAAAGTCATGTCTGTAAATTGCAACTCACAAGCTCTACAACTCAATGTGTCCCGCGAGTCAGCTTTGATATAATATCATCCCGGCACACATATGTCAACGGATTTACTGCAATTAATTAAAGTAGTAAAACTATCTTAAAAAACACAAATTTTCTAAATTGTCTGTTTATTATATGCAATTCTCACAATTACTATCTGACAGCCTCTATCGCTTCCTTGATATTTGCCACACCGACAATCTCAATTCCACTAATATGTGACACTCCTGCAAGACACACTTTGGGAACAATACACTTTTTAAAGCCAAGCTTCTTTGCCTCAGCCACACGCTGCTCGGACATGGTAACTCCGCGTACCTCTCCGCTTAAGCCCACCTCTCCAAAGCATATGGTATCCTCACGCACTATAATATCCTTTTTGCTTGATGCGATTGCAAGCACTATCCCAAGGTCTATCGCCGGTTCGTTCATCCTTATACCGCCTGCTATATTCACATAAGCGTCACAGTCTGACAGTGACAGGTTGGCTCTTTTTTCAAGGACCGCCATGAGTAGATTTACTTTATTATAATCTGTACCATTTGCTGTACGCCTTGGATTATTAAAAAAGCTGTGACATACAAGAGCCTGTATCTCGAGAAGTATCGGGCGGCTTCCCTCTATGGAACATGTGACAATTGATCCTGATGCTCCCTCGGGCTTACCGCTAAGCATATACTCCGACGGATTTTCCACCTCAACAAGTCCCTCCGCCTTCATTTCAAATACGCCTATCTCATTGGTCGAACCAAATCTGTTCTTAACGCCTCTAAGTATCCTGTACGACTCATACCTGTCACCCTCAAAATAAAGCACAGTATCAACCATATGCTCTAACGTCCTCGGCCCCGCAACCGCACCATCCTTTGTCACATGTCCTACTATAAAGACAGAAATACCCAGAGTCTTTGCAAGCTGCATAAGCACTCCGGTTGTCTCCCTGACCTGTGAGACACTGCCCGGTGCCGACGCTATCTCCTCATTGTACATAGTCTGGATGGAATCTATTACAACAACCTCCGGTTTTTTTCGTTGAATCACGTCTTTTGCTATATCAAGACTTGTCTCACATAAAAGCTCCAGTGAATCCGTAAAATCGCCAAGTCTGTCGGCACGCATCTTTATCTGATGCAGGGATTCCTCACCTGACACATAAAGTAATGGCACCTTTTTTTGTGAAAGCTCCCTGCATACCTGAAGTAGTAGCGTGGATTTTCCTATACCCGGATCTCCTCCCACAAGCACAAGTGACCCCCTCACAATTCCTCCACCAAGCACTCTGTCAAACTCGGCTATACCTGTCACTATACGCTCCTCTTTCTCGCTTTTTACTGCCGAAAGAGGCAGAACCTGTGCCGCCTTTGATTCTTTTTTTACTTTTCCCGACGAGCTTATCGACTTTTTATCTACGGTTTCCTCTACAAATGTATTCCATTCCTTACAGGCCGGGCACTGTCCCATCCATTTTGCCGATTCATAACCACATTCCTGGCAGAAAAATACAGAGGTCTTTCCTTTTGCCATATTGTTCTCCTTTATAAAATACAAAAAGCCCGGCTTTCACCGGGCTAAAAATATGCTCTATTTTCTTGATACTTTGATATCGACTGAATCAACACCCTCAAGCTCTACGCTTAAGCTGAGCTTGCCGCCGAGATTTGTCTTCATAGTACCTGCAACAGCTCCAGCTATATCAATTTCGTACTCTGTCTCCTCTTCAAGGCCAAGAGTAATCTGAGCATCCTCAGGTCCCTCCACAGTAAATGTCACTGTATCAGCAGTCTCCTCGAAATCCATAACCGCTGTTCCCGGAACAGACTCGTATACAAAGAGTCCGTTTCTTTCGAGCTTTGTAATCTCCTTAAAGGTCTTTACCTTGTAGATATCTCCATCCTTCTCAAAATTGTCAAGCTTTGCCTTTGCAGCCAATGTATAATCTCCGAAGCTGAGCTTTCCGTTTTCCTCAGTACGGATTAATTCACTTATTACAGCCATTTTTATCCTCCCGTAGCTATATTGATATATTAATTATAAATCCAATTCTACTCAACAGTCAATGAAATTTGTTTGTTTTTCGTAGAAATTATTACCTTATTGCCGCGCTTAATTTTGCCGGTAATAATATCCTCTGACATACGGTCTTCAATCTCCTCCTGAAGTTTTCGTTTAAGAGGTCTTGCGCCATATTTTCTGTCATAGGCTTTGTCCACGATAAAGGATTTTGCACTGTCGCGCACTGTGAGCTCTATATCAAGCTGTTCTTTACAGCGTTTCTTAAGCTCCTTTACAAGAAGTGTCACTATATGCTTCATGTCATCCTTGTTGAGAGCTCTAAATACAATAGTCTCGTCGATTCGGTTCAAAAACTCAGGTTTAAATATACGGCGTACCTCCTCCATGACACTGTTCTTCATACGCTCGTGATCCTGCTTTTCATCCTCACCAGCGCCAAAGCCAAGGCGCTTTGGTTCTATAATAGAAGAAGCTCCTGCATTTGATGTCATGATGATTATTGTATTCTTGAAATCAACCGTGCGCCCCTGTGAATCAGTGATTCTACCATCATCAAGCACCTGTAAAAGTATATTGAACACATCAGGATGTGCTTTTTCTATCTCATCAAACAGTATAACAGAAAAAGGATTGCGTCTGACCTTCTCTGAGAGCTGTCCACCCTCCTCATGGCCCACATATCCCGGTGGTGAACCAATCATCTTTGAAACACTATGCTTTTCCATGTACTCTGACATGTCAACACGTATCATGGCATCTTCTTTGCCAAAGACAGCCTCAGCAAGCGCCTTTGACACCTCCGTCTTACCTACTCCTGTCGGTCCCAAAAACAGGAATGAGCCAATCGGCTTCTTAGGATCCTTTAAACCAACACGGCCTCGTCTGACTGCCTTTGCGACAGCAGAAACAGCCTCCTCCTGTCCTATTACACGCTTGTGAAGTATCTGTTCAAGCTTTGCAAGTCGTCCTGCCTCTGACTCTGTAAGCTTATTTACAGGTATTTTGGTCCATCCCGATACTACATCCGCTATCTCATTTTCGCCGACTACAGGCTGGTTTTTGGCTCCTGTGCGACGGTTCTTTCTCATAAGCTTCTGCTGTTTATTTTCAAGTACTTCCTTTTCTGACATAAGCGCGCCGGCAGCTGCGAGATCTCCATTCGATAAAGCATTTTCCACCTGGTTCTGCTTATCTGTTATCTCTTTTTTCAGAGCAAGCAACTCGTCAGATGATGTCAGATTCTTAAGCCTTATCCTGGCTGCCGCTTCATCCATCAGGTCTATCGCCTTATCAGGTAAAAATCTGTCATTTATATATCGTGCAGAAAGGTTTACTGCTGCTTTCACACCCTCATCTGTTATGATGACACCATGATGCTTTTCATAGATTCCCTTTAATCCTGTGAGTATCTCTATTGTCTCATCCGCACCCGGCTCCTCAACCATCACCGGCTGGAAACGGCGCTCAAGCGCAGCATCCTTTTCCACGTATTTGCGATACTCTTCTATGGTAGTGGCGCCGATTACCTGTACCTCGCCTCTGGCAAGCGCAGGCTTTAATATGTTAGATGCATCTAACGAACCTTCTGCTCCTCCTGCACCTATTATAGTGTGAAGCTCATCAATGAAAAGCAGTACATTTTTGGCATTTGAAACCTCGCTTATCACCTTCTTGATACGCTCCTCAAACTCACCACGATACTTTGATTTGGCTACAAGCCCGGACATATCAAGGGAAACCAGTCTCTTTCCCAAAAGAATATCCGGAACATTGCCACTGACTATATCCTGCGCAAGTCCTTCTACTATAGCGGTCTTGCCCACTCCCGGCTCTCCAATCAGACATGGATTGTTTTTGCCACGGCGGCAAAGTATCTGGATAACGCGCTCCATCTCCTTTTTTCTGCCTATAACAGGATCAAGAAGCCCTGCCTCTGCCATATCTGTCAAATCTCTGGAATACTGATCTAATACAGGAGTCGCAGAATTGTATGATGTACCATAGCTTTTCATCAGATCCCTGTATGCAGACGGATCCTCACCCATCGCACCAAGAATATCTATAAACATCTTCTGACTGTTAACACCCATGGTGTTTAAAAGTCTTGCAGCTGCACAGTCTCCCTGCAGTACTATAGCCATCAGCAAGTGTTCTGTACCTATCTCATTGCACTCAAATCTATCGGCTTCCTCCGATGCACGCTCCAATACTCTCTGTGTCCTTGGTGAATAGCCATCCCTGTCCATCACTTCGATGTTATCCCCCGGTGAAATCAGGTCTTCAATCATCGAAATAAGCTTATCATATTCCACATTGCAGGCTGTTAGAACCTCAGCTGCCACACCGGTGCCCTCTTTTATAAGGCCAGCCAGTATGTGCTCTGTTCCAACATAGCTGTAATTCATTTTCTTTGATATACGTGCAGCCAAATCTATTGCTTTTTTAGCCTTACTTGTATATGGTTTCAAGTCATATCCTCCAGTCATATTCACTAATTTAAGTCGATGAACTGCAAATCATCATCCTCGCTGTCATCTTCATTATCATCCTTTGCACTGCTGTCTATAGTCTCAGACGGCTTATTTCCATCATTGACAAAGCCATCAAGTGCCATTTGAAGCTGATTCTTTAAAGCATCCTCATCAGCATCGTTTTCTGTGTCAGAAACGTTTTCCTGCCTTGAATCGTCTTTTAAATCAAACTCAGAGTTTTCATTCTCAACAGCTTTCTTAGAATCAGGTGTAATTTCTACGGTTCTTCCGACATAGGATGCATTTGATATATTTTCATCCGTAGCCATCTTTTGCTCATCTGCAGCACCTTCCGCTGTTTCTTCTGCGGCTTCACCTGCCGACTCTTCTGCAGCTTCTCCTGCCACTTCATCCACCGACTCTTCTGCAGCTTCTTCTGCCACTTCATCTAACGGCTCTTCTGTAACCTCTTCTTCCAGCTCATCTGCTATCTCGTCCGCAGTTTCATCAGTTGTTTCTTCCAAAGCTTCATTTGATACATCTTCTGCTGCATCATCTACATCATCATCGTCATCATGATAGTCCATTGCCTTATATTTTCTGTTTTTCACAGCTGATACAATAAGCAACAGTAACAGAATAATGATAATAAGAACCAGTATTGCAGCTAAAACAAGATATTTATTGGCAATTCCCGGGACAAGCTCGCTCTTTGTTGTATCGTTTTCCTCCTGTGCCACTGTAGGTGTACTGAGCTCGGTTCTCATATATGTGCCATCTACGCTATCATATGTATACCAGCCACTCTCACCATTGTCATTTATGGCATATACGAGGTAAAAATCCTTTGTCTGATCATCGGTTTTTTCGGCTTTGGTCTGGTAGGCTGTTGCCACCCCCTTGCCCTCTATGGAGAGCGATATCTCATTATATCCCTCAGGCACATCATCCACCTTAGGCAGTAAAACCACTATAAAATGTGACTCTGAATTGATACGGACAAACTCATATGCTGTATTCTGTGCTGCATCATATACAAAAAGCCCATTGCCGCTTTCCGACTGTAAATACACAAGCGTGATATCACCAAAGGTGCCATGAAGGGTATTGTATTCAAGTCCGTCAATCACTGTCTTTGAGTGCTCAAAGCCTTCAGGAACAACATCCTCCGGAATGTCATTTACCATAGTCCACTCTGTGCCATTTATATCGAACTTCTTCCAGTTATCCTGCTTATCTGCATTCTCCGGATCATCCTCGGCTCTTCTGGTAACAACTATATTGTATGTGCTTGTGCTGCCGTCCTCTGCTGTCACAACAATGCTGACCGTATTCTCTCCAACCTCAAGTGAATCATTGCCTGTGACAGATGTCACACTCGCCTTGGAATCAGCCGGATTTGCTGTAACCGCAAGGCTTGAACAGCTGTAATCTACAGTAGCTGTGTAATCCTTTGTCGCAGCAGAAAACTCAGGTGAAAGTGTACCTGCAGAAATAACAAGTGAGCCAAGAGATGCGTTTGAGGACTTCTTTTCCTCTTTGTTTTCATTATCTTTATTTGCATCGCTGTCATTGCCGGTATTGCTGCCGGAATTGTCCTTGTTATCCTTGTTGCTGTTTGAATCATTGTTTGATGAAGGACTTGTTACGGTCACCTTCGTGCTGGCACCGGTAATTGTGCCTCCGGCATTGTTACCCTCTGCATCTCCTACTACTCTACAATACGCCTCTATAGCGCAGCTTCCTGCGCCCTTCGCCGTAAATGAAAATGACTGTGATGTCGGATATCCCTCAACAGCATCACCAATATTGGCCACACCATCGCCTCCGTTACTCAGCACTTTCTCGTCAGAGCTTTTGATAACTACTGTACCAAAATATCCTGACGGCATAGAAACCGTCACCTTGACTGTTTTTCCAACAGCTACAGAGCTTGAGCTCACACTTAATCCAAGTCCCTGCGCATATACATGCTCGCCAGGTGTGAAAACAAGCATCACTGCCACAACAAGTGATAATATACATCCAAATAATTTCTTCATATCTTTCCTCACATTTCTAATTCTGCGATATCTTTGATTTGCCCAGTATGTGTCTGTTCATGATTATCATATCAAGAGCATTTCCGCCATCGCCCTTCCGGTTCGCATCAGCCGCCTCCAGATGAGCTCCGGTAAGTGTTCCCTTACCAAGAATATGTCTGTTGAGCTTAATCATATCAAGTGCATTTACAGCACCGTCACCATTGATATCTCCATATACAACAATATCATATGTCTTTTTCAGGTTACCTGAAGCATCATAAACAGCCACTTTATTGCCTGTTGCAACTTTTCCACTGTTTTCTGAGCCCGAGCTTGTCAGAAGCTTTACGCGGCCTGATGCTGATACGGCTATGTTTTTCACAAAATCAGCGGCGCCCGTTCCCGGCTCAATGCCTTTAATGTAAGTACCTATACTGTATTTACCTGATGTAATATTTACATCTGTATTATTTTGGTTATTATTGCCACCTGCATTATTTGCAGATGCCGCCTGCCTGTTTATATTGATAGTGTATGTTCTTGTATCACCGCTTTGCGACTTGCAATTTACCCTAATTGTATTATTTCCGACAGCAAGAGAATAGCTTCCTGTGCCTGAAACGCCACTGTTTCCTGAAACTGCATCTGCCGAAACAGTCACTGAGCTTATAGCATTTGAAACAACTGCTGAATAGCTTGTTGTCGCTCCATTGAAGGCCGGTGTGAGTGTTACACCGCTTATCGCAAGCGACTGCAGATAGTTATTGGTATCGCCTGCTTTATCGAAGCCCACTGCTGACGATGGCATATTGTTGTATACAGGTATTTTAAATACAAAAGCCTGATTCTTGTCTGAATATCCTTTAGCCATACTCTGTCCCTCAGTAAGAGCTGCTGTGGCATTGCCCATGTACTGATGGAAATACAGCGAGCTTGTATTTACTACATTAAACTTCTCAAAATACAGTGTATTTTGACCCTTATTTATATAATTGCTGCCCACCTTTACAGCTCCGCCGCTTATGGACTTTACCCTTGTATTCCAGCCCTGCTTCTTGGCAAAAGACAGACCATTTTTATAAATCTTATCCTTCGTGCTTCCGGTTGCGCTAAAATTAAAATAATTATAATATCCTTCGTATCCGGAATATGTACCCGAAATAAGAGGGCTCGTTCCCTTTTGTCCCTGCTCCTGCTTTATACGCGATGCTATATGGTATGCACTTACTCCACTGCTCTTTGCCACATCCATGAATGTGCTTGCATAATTGATTTTCTCACCATTGTTGGAATATGTCTTTGTTCCCTCCATAAATGTGCCTTTTACTATGGACTTGACACCTTCAAGTGCCTCATTCGGACTGTATGCCAGACTCTGAAACTGAAAAATATTGGTCTCATCAAGAAAATTCCTTGGATCCATGAGATAAGCAATATAGGCACTGCTTGCTGACACCCATCCCGGTTCATACTCAACCCACGTATTTGTTGACCAGTTATATGCTCCGGCAGCTGTGGATTTCTTGGCATTGTCTGCTGATTTGGATACCAGATTAAGTCCGTTTACACTCTCATTTTCAATCACCGTATCCCAATTCAAACCTGTATTTACAGCCTCAAATGTCCAGCTTGGATACTTATTGTGAAGAGCCGTGAGGTTTGGGATATAGCTGTCTGGAAAGCCTGCATTCTTCATAGCCGTGACAAAATCAGTATTGTCTCCGCTATTATTGTATGTCACCTTTATGTATGTACTGATAGTCCAGCCTGTAAATGCCTTGCCGTTTAAAGTACCCTTGACATTATACCAGACCACACCGTTTACCCTGGTCTCTCCTATTATGTCAACCTGATGGTTCCAGTTGAGTGAGACAACCTTGGTAGTGCCGGATGTGCCTGCTGCATTGCGGACATACACATTGCCACCTGTAATCGTACCTGTAGCATATGCTCCCGATGCGGTTGCAAGGGCAAGCTGCTCCTCATTATTCTGCTGTATGGCATCCGCATTGCCGGTGTCTGCCGAAGCACCCCCTGTCTGCGCATTGTCTGATGCAGCTGTGCCGGTACCTGCTGATACAAAATCAGACCTGATATAGCTGACACACTCCTCATTATTTGCTGCCAGATTGTACTTCGCCTTGTACCACACCTTGCCGTCTGCACCTGTGGTCTGCTCAAGAATAGTAATATCCTTGCCGTTTGAAAGCTTGTGCTCCAGCTCATACTCTGTGCCCGGTCCGCTTCTCGCCGCTACCCAGTATCTCTCATCACACACAACCTTAGCCGCCTGATCCGCATAGACTGCTATGCTGCTGTATGGTGCCAGGTCACATGCGGCTAATGACAATGTAACGACAGAGGCTGCCAGAAATTTATTTATCTTTATCATCAAATCCCATCTTTCTTATGTGCATTGTTTACATTAATCCATTATCCATTTAATTATAATAGAATATGACCTTTGTATCAATGTATTCGGCAGAAATTTATTATTTTTTTATTAATGATAAAAAAATCCCTGAAACGTGCAGCTCATGCTTACGTTTCAGGGAGTTGCCTGATTCATATTCTGCTTATTCTTACTGTCTCCTGTAGCTTTTCTAGCTGAACAGGGATTTTATCTTATCCCATAAATCCATGAAAAAGTTACCAATCTTTTCCCAGAAGCCCGGGTCATTTATCTTGTCGCCAAGCTTTGATGCCCAGTCCTGTGCCTGGTTGATGACTGAATCCCAGTCGATATTGGCATCCTTTAGCTTCATTAAAAGAGATGTAAGCTTTGCAATATCATCGTCAGAAAGCTTCAGGTCGTAATCCTTTGCAGCCTCCTTTATCGCATCCTTTATCTGGCTCTCATCCTTGAGCCCTCCATCGGCAAGCTGCTTCTTTAGGTCTGCAATCATTGCCTCGATATCCTGCGAATCACCGTCAATGCTCTTGTTGAGTTCTCCTGTTGTGACAAGCTCATCCATCGCTGCATCTGTCACCTTGTCGTCAAGCTTCTTGCCTGTCATCTCCTCGTATGCCTTTAGTGTGCCTACAAGTGCTGCCGTTCCGGAAATAGGGAAAGGACCTGCGACTATGATTTTAGCATCAGCTATGCCTGCTGTGGCAAGCGCATTCTTGTACATCCCTACCGTACAGTAATTGATATTGTGTGTGGAAACACTAAGACCCGCACCCTTTTTATCCTCTGTAATGAGTACTGAGGAAAGTGACCTTGTGCCAATCTCGCTCTTGCTGATGTATGAATCGAGGTACTTGTGCTCCTCATCATTATTTACATAGACCACATCGTAATTGTCCAGATCAGTGAGCTCGATTCCCATAAATCCAAGCACTGTCGCTCTCTGATCCGGTGTGAGGTCTGCTCCAAGACTTAAGTATGGCTTATCATTTTTGCTGATGGTCACCTTGTCGTTTGCCTCACTGCCGGCTGTCGTTGTGCTGTCTGCAGTACTGTCTGTGTTACTCTTATCAGCTGCGTCACTGCTGTCACTGCCTGATACATCAACGCTTGAAACTGTATCAGTCTGCGTAGCTGTCTCTGTTGCAAATACTGCCGGATTCATTGTAAACAATGTCACCGCAGCAAGCACGCTACATACAATACTCTTTGCTTTTTTCTTTATTAATCTAATCATTTTTCCTCCAATCTACTGCTCTATATCATACGAAATTGTAAAGCTGCTTCCGTCGAAGCTGACATCTGCCATGCTTCCGCATACCACAGGCATCATCGGCGACATATGACCTATATCCAGATCCATGATGATTGGCACATTAAACTCTCTAAGCAGTGATGAAAGCGCCTGTCTGTGGTCTATGCCAAACATTTCCTCTCCGAAGTGCGCCGGGCGTCCAATAAGAAAGCCCTTTACATTTGAAAACCATCCTGCATTTTTCATCTGCCACATAGCCCTTCTCATGCCCATCACATTAAGGTCACAAGCCTCAAGGAACCATATGATACCATCATCACTGTAGCGCTCATTAAATTCCCTTACATGGTCAAACGATGTACCAAGCAGATTGATAAGACAATCCATGCAACCACCAAGCAGCCTGCCTCTCATGGTAAGCCTGCTTTCCTTTGCCACCGCAGGAATAGAGCTGATACACGACTTTTCAGTCAGGTTATAGCCCACAAACGGAGCATTCTCATCCTTTATCGATTCCTTCTCCCACATAGGGTAATTGGTAAATGAAAGCTTCCTGCCACAAAGCAGATTAAATGCATCGGTAAGTGACTCATGCCACACCTCCATGCCAAAGCTGCCCGCACACGGCCCGTAAATACCTGCTGTATCTGCAATAGTAGCCTCCAAAAATGTGAAATTCGTGTTGTCGGAATAGCCCATGTACCATTTCGGCTTTGACTGCTTCACGCGCTCAAAATCGATATAAGGCACTACCTCGCACATCAGCTCGCCACCACCACAGGATATAAGCACATCACTGTCAGCAGAAGCATAGCTCTCGTTCAGCTCTTCTGCGCACTTCTTAGGTGTATTGCTGATACCTATGCCACTGTCGCACCTGCAGTTAGGTCCCTCTATCGTCTTATAACCCATGCTGTGAAACCTTTTAATAGCATTGTCAAAGGCACTCCTGTACGGCTCTGTTGTACAGCCCATCGAAGGCGCCACAAAGCCTATTGTTCCTCTATCCTTTAGAAATTCAGGGTATCTCATGTTTCTATCATCCTATCACTATTATTTACATATCTAAGCTTCTGTCTGAAGTAAAATATGTAGGATTTTATCATTTCTGTCAAGGTCATTTTACTGTCATAATTAAATGTCGTCGTGTACTGCACATGCTGTCTGTTGCACCAGTTGTATATATCATGCAGACTTATCGAATCAACATTCTTCATATTGTTCATAAACACCTTAACCTTTGAAAGCTCATCCTCACTGTCAATGTATAGATGAAAGATAGTATTCGGACATTCAATTATTATCTGCTGTTCTTCTATATTTTTCATCACTGTATCCTCTATTGAATGATGTATCCTGTGTGATTAAAAATATTATCGTCTGTCACACCGGGATGTGAGTAATAACAAAATATCGTAACTGTTCAGTACCTTCACAGTTAAAAAATATCACATAACCATAGTACTACACCGGCGTCACAAAATCCAGTCATTTTTGCCTGCCAATTCTTACTATTTTATTAAGAAAAACGGTAAATATTATACTCCCTCACAGTCAAATGCCGGAATGAAGCTGTCCTTTGCCACGTCACCCTCCTGTATAAATGCATTCGTGATTCCTATTTCGAGGGCATAGTCAACAAGTCTTTCATACTCTCTCCTTGTCACTGTGCGGTTTATCTCAGGATAATCCTTTAGTGCAATAGGCGTAAACTGGCTCATCATGCTTATATATACGTGATCATGATATGTATCATACAGGTACTTAAGTACAGCCTTTGCATCATTCACATGTCCCGGCAGTAGAAGCTGTCGCACAATAACTCCCTTTTGTATGAGTCCTGTCGCATCGTCAATCACGACATCCGGCTGCTGCCTGACCATCTCTGAAAGCGCCTGCTTTGCGACAGACGGATAATCTTTTGCCCTTGAATACATTGCCGAAAGCGCACTGTCCATATATTTAAAATCCGGAAGATACACATCCACTATGCCCTCAAGCAGCTTTAGCTCTGTCACATTTTCATATCCGCTCGTATTGTATATAATAGGAAGCTTCATGCCGCGGCTTTTTGCATCGTTTACCGCCCACACTATATCAGGGATATACTGCCCCGGTGTGACCAGATTGATATTATTTGCGCCTTTGACCGCCAGTTCCATAAAGATATCACTCAGCCGCTCTTTACTGATCACCTTTCCCGCTTTTCCGTCAGAAATCTCCCTGTTCTGGCAGAACACGCAGTGCAGGCTGCAGCCTGAGAAAAAAACTGCTCCACTTCCTCTTTTTCCTGATATGCACGGCTCCTCCCAGTAATGAAGCGCTGCTCGCGCCACCTTTATTTCAGATGAAACGCCACATACGCCTGTTTGTCCGGTTCTTCTGTTTATGCCACATTTTCTTGGACACAATAAGCAATTCTCGTATTTATTCATATTTTTCATTTTAACCCTTGCTAAAAATAATGTTTGATACTACAATCTATATGATTATGCGGTGCATATGCCATGCGCCTTTAGTAATCATTTTAAACTATACCATAACTATTCTTACAGCAGAGAATAGTTAAAATACACAATAAGGAGATTACAATGAATCAGTCAAACTGTATCGTCGCCCAGTCAGGCGGCCCAACTGTTGCAATCAACGCAAGCCTTGCAGGAGTCATCGCAGGAGTAAAAAGCTCTGAGAAATACGATATCTGCTATGGCGCCGTAAACGGAATACTCGGCATATTAAATGAGAATTATCTCAATCTGTCAGATATTTTTGCAGATGATGCTAATCTTGAAAAGCTTAAGACCACACCTGCCATGTATCTTGGCTCATGCCGCCACAAGCTCCCTGATTACAAGGATGATGATTCACCATATGTATACATCTTCCACCAGTTCGATAAGCTTTCTATAAAAGCTTTCTTTTACATCGGTGGAAATGATTCGATGGATACCGTATTAAAGTTATCCGATTATGCAAAAAAAATCAACAGTGATGTGAAAATTATAGGGATTCCAAAAACCATCGACAATGATCTGTGCATGACAGACCACACTCCTGGCTTTGGCTCTGCCGCCAAATATATCGCATCAAGCATGCTTGAGATAGCCCATGATACCTTTATCTATGCTGTTAAGAGTGTGACAATCGTTGAAATCATGGGACGTGACGCAGGATGGCTCACTGCCGCTTCCGCTCTCGCACGTAATGAGTACAATACAGCGCCTCAGTTCATCTATCTGCCTGAGGTGAATTTCGACAAGGACAAATTTGTTGCCGATATAAAAGAAGCCCTTGCGCACACTAACAATGTAATAGTTGCCGTATCCGAAGGAATACATGACGCAGACGGCTCATACATTACATCATCAAAGGCCGCATGTGACCAGTTCGGACACCAGCAGCTAAGCGGTGCCGGAAAAGCTCTTGAGTTCATCGTAAAGGAAAACATCGGTGTCAAGGTGCGCTCTGTAGAGGTAAATGTGCTCCAGCGCTGTGCCTCACACCTTGCATCATTAACCGATATCGAGGAATCTTTTGCTCAGGGTAAAAAGGGTGTCACTATTGCAGCAGAGGGTGTGACCGCATCAATGGTATGCTTGAAGCGCATCTCAAATGATCCTTATCAGGTGGAATACACATATTCTGCTATCAAGGATATCGCAAACGAGGCCAAGTCTGTGCCAAGAGAGTGGATCAATGATGCGGGCAATGATGTGAAGCCTGAGCTTATCGAATACTTAAAACCACTTATTCAGGGAGAAACCGCTGTAGCCTACAAGAATGGTCTGCCTGACTATATGGATGTGTCACATCTTCACAAATGTAACTGATTTTAGCTGCCGCATACACCCCGATGTAGGCAGCAACAGCATATCTCCAAGGAGGTCGATTTACATGAAGAAAAAAGTGCTTATAACCTGCGCCGTTGTGCTTGGTGTGCTTTTGGCTGTTTATCTTGGCTTTGCCTTTTATTTTAGCAGCCACTATCTGTTCAACACAAAGATTAACTCTGTAAAATATGCAGGGAAAACTGCAAAAGAGGCATTAGAAAAAAATACAGCCCTAAGCCGCGACTATCTGCTCACAATCACTGATAGAAAAGGCAACAGCTTTTCACTTAAGGGACCTGATTTTTCCTATGAATATGTCTCAAACGGTGACGAGGAGCAAATCCTAAAAAGCCAGAATGCTTTTACATGGCCTGTCAGTCTCTTCAAAGCTCAAAACTATACTCTAAAGGGTTCGTCCAAATATGACGATGCCGCTTTGGCGGAAAAGCTCAAGGCTCTTGATATTTTCAGTGATGACTACATTGAAAATCCGGAGGATGCCCATATCGAGATAAAAGACGGCGAATACAATGTGATTGAAGAGAAAAAAGGCTGCAAGCCGATATATGACAGCATCCTTGCCGAGATAAAGGACGCCCTGGACAACGAGCTTCCAAAGCTTACCTTAAGTGATGACTGTTATGAAGCTCCAAAAATCACAAAGGAAAGCGATACAATCAAAAATGAAAAAGAGGCTCTCGGCAAATACACTGCTTCAACCGTCACCTACAAAATTGAAGGTGCCGACGAGAAGCTTGACTCAGCCAAAATCCTTGATATGCTAAGCATCTCAGATGACGGCAGCGTGAGCATAGATGATGCCAAGGTCACTAAATATGTCCAGCAGCTTGCTTCCAAATACAACACCTTCGGCCGCAAACGCTCATTCAAGACATCGTCCGGTGACACTATTGAAATAGGTGGTGGAGACTACGGATGGGTAGTCAGCAAGAAAAAAGAGAAAGCCCAGCTCCTTTCAGATTTAGAGGAAGGCAAGCCTGTAGAAAGAGAGCCTGTTTACGAGCAGACTGCTCTTCACCGCGGTGCTGACGACATAGGTAATACATACATAGAGATTGACTACACAAAGCAGCACATGTGGTATTACAAGGATGGTGCTCTCCAGATGGAGTCTGATTTCGTATCAGGTAATCTCGCCCGTCAGAATGGCTCTGTAGACGGTGTATACAAGATTGTTTACAAACAGAGAAATGCTACTCTTGTCGGCGAGGGATACTCTTCTCCTGTCAGCTATTTCATGCCGTTTGCCTACAATATAGGTATCCATGATGCCAGCTGGCGTGATACCTTCGGAGGAACAATTTACAAAACCTCAGGCTCACACGGCTGTATCAATGTGCCGCCTGCTTTTGCAGAGCAGCTGTTCAACGCTGTGGATAAGGGCACTCCTGTTGTTGCCTACTACAGAGAGGCTGTCACTCTGACAAACAATGCTGCAAAGATGTCAAATGCATACTCGTATGTAGCTCCTGATGCAGCACAATAGATGTGGATTGCTTCATATTTCATAATACGTGAAGACGACCGGCGCACGGGGAATTTGCCCCCCCCCGCAGAGGTGCTCCCGACGAGCTAACGCTACGCAGCTAAGATACTGTACAAATTATGCTTTTTAGGGTTTCTATGCTCGACGAAACCGTCGAAACGCGCCGTCCATGGCGCGGTTTCTCCTTGCCACGGATGGGAGCTCAAGGAGAATCGCGTCATGGACGGCGCGTTACGACGTAAGTAGGTAATCATCCGTATCTGTTATTCCCCGATTTCCTTTGGTACAATACCATCAAAACATTGGAGGTATTGTATTTTATGAACAAAGACGAAAAAGCCGGACTCTGGTCTG
>ENA-UEPD01001108-UEPD01001108.1-human-gut-metagenome-genome-assembly--contig:-NODE-1108-length-16679-cov-3.985544_pt1 | contig 16679 bp, 12 predicted proteins | sample MGYA00242895_ERZ507906 | MGnify/ENA primary metagenome ERZ507906 (study PRJEB26167, sample SAMN06115416) | human gut metagenome | host: Homo sapiens | place: China:Guizhou | collected 2015-03-03... | reverse complement strand
CGATGAAGAGCAGCAACACGCACACACCCGTCTTCAGATAACGGAAGCGGTCGGCGATGGCAGCCAGGAGGAAGAACCTTGCACGCCGTCCGCGGCTGGCGAAGAACGAAAACGCAGCCCCGCAGCCGGAGGCCGCGGCAGAGCCGGAACTCCCGATGGAGACGAAGCCGGCGACGGCTGCCGAACCGGAAGCCGCAGCGGCTCCTCCGCAGGCCGAAACGCCCGCGGCAGAGCCGGCGAAGGCCGAACCCAAACGCCGGGGCCGCAAGCCCAAAGCGCAGGCGGCGCCGGAGGTGCAGGCGGTGCAGGCAGTGCAGGAAACGGCGGTCCCTGCCGCCGCGCAGGAGACCCACACGGAACAGGCTCCCCGATACATCGAAGAGGAGGTCATCACCAAGGACGACTTCGCAGGGGAGATCGAAGGCGAAGGCGTGCTGGAGATCATGCCCGACGGCTACGGATTCCTCCGCTCGGCCGACTACAACTACCTCAATTCCCCCGACGACATCTACGTTTCGCCCTCGCAGATCAAACTCTTCGGACTGAAGCCCGGCGACACGGTGAACGGCGCGATCCGCCCCCCGAAGGAGGGTGAGAAATACTTCCCGCTGGTGCGCGTGAACGAAATCAACGGTCTGGCCCCGGAGTACATCCGCGACCGCGTGCAGTTCGAATTTATGACGCCGCTGTTCCCCAGCGAGAAATTCTGCCTCACGGGCAACGGCCACAACAACATGTCCACGCGCATCGTGGACCTCTTTTCCCCCATCGGCAAGGGCCAGCGCGCACTGATCGTGGCCCAGCCCAAGACGGGTAAGACGGTGCTCATGCAGTCGATCATCAACGCCATCGCCGACAACCATCCCGAGGTGTACATCATCGTACTGCTGATCGACGAACGCCCCGAGGAGGTGACCGAAATGGCCCGCAACTCGAAGGCCGAGGTCGTGGCCTCGACTTTCGACGAGCAGGCTTCGCGCCACGTGAAAGTGGCCGAAATGGTGCTCGACAAGGCCAAACGCATGGTCGAGAGCGGCCACGACGTGGTGATCTTCCTCGACTCGATCACCCGTCTGGCCCGCGCCTACAACTCCGTGCAGCCCGCCTCGGGCAAGGTGCTTTCGGGAGGTGTCGACGCCAACGCCCTGCACAAGCCCAAGCGTTTCTTCGGCGCAGCCCGCAACACGGAGGAGAAAGGTTCGCTGACGATCATCGCCACGGCGCTGATCGACACCGGTTCGAAGATGGACGAAGTGATCTTCGAGGAGTTCAAGGGTACGGGCAACATGGAGTTGCAGCTGGACCGCAAGCTGGCCAACAAGCGCGTATACCCGGCCGTGGACGTGATCGCCTCGGGAACCCGCCGCGAAGACCTGCTGCTGCCGCGCGACGTGATGAACCGCACGTGGGTGCTGCGCAAGTACCTCTCGGACATGACGCCCGTCGAAGCCATGGAGTTCCTCCAGAAACAGATGGGACTCACCGACACCAACGAGGAGTTCCTCGCCACGATGAACCACTAACCGCACGGAGCGCAAACACCGGGTACAGATGAAAAGGCTGATTCTGACGAGTTTATGTCTTCTTTTCGCCCGCGGGGCGTTCGCATGGGGACAGAAGGGGCACGACGTGACGGCGTATATCGCCGAATGCCGTCTGACGCCCGAAGCGGCAGAGAAGGTCCGCAAGGCGCTCGACGGCTACTCGCCCGTGTATACGCCTATTCGAAAACCTGGCACTACCTCAATATCGACGAAGGCGAGACGCTGGAGAGCATGTCCCGGAATCCCGGGGGCGACGTGCTGACGGCGGTGACCCGACTCACGGAGAAACTCAAGTCGGGACGCCTCACACCCGAGGAGGAGACGCTCTCGCTCAAGATGCTGATTCACCTGGTCGGGGACATGCACTGCCCGATGCACCTCGGACGGTTGAGCGACCTGGGCGGCAACAAGCGGCCCGTGCGTTTCTTCGGACGCGACACGAACCTGCATTCGGTCTGGGATACGAACATTCCCGAGGCGGTCCACAAATGGAGTTACAGCGAGTGGCAGCAGCAGATCGACCGGCTGACGGACGAAGAGGCTGCGCAGATCGCCGCCGGAGAGCCGGCCGACTGGGTGAAGGAGACGCACGAAATCTGCAAGGAGATTTACGGCTTCACCCCCGAAGGGACCGATATTTCGTACGACTACCTCTTCAAGTACACGCCCGTCGTCGAACGGCAGTTCCTGCGCGGCGGACACCGCCTGGCCCGCCTGCTGAACGAGATATACCGATAACCGCATCCGCGCAAGACAAAGCCGCCCGCCGTCGAGAGACCGGCGGGCGGTTCGTTTCCGGAGCGCCGAATCAGTAATTCAGGTAGAAACATCCGTAATCCGGTTACTTCGGGAATCCTGTTTTCGGACTATCTTTGCATCGTGAACGGAAGGTTCCGGAATCCGGAACCCGGCGAAACGGAAAATCGAGAACGATCATGGAATACAGAATTTTGGGCAGAACGGGCCTGCGCGTGAGCGCCGTCGCACTCGGCTGCGAGGGCTTCATCCACAAAACGCCGGAAGAGGTGTGCGCCGATTTCGACTTCGCCATCGGGCACGGCATCAACTTCGTCGACATCTACTCGCCGAACCCCGAACTGCGGACGAACATCGGCGCGGCGCTCGAAGGCCGCCGCGGGGACTTCATCATTCAGGGACACCTCTGCACGACCTGGGAGAACGGGCAGTGCCTGCGCACCCGCGACCCGGAGAAAACCCTCGCGTCGTTCGACCTTCAGCTGCAACAGCTGCGGACGGACTGTCTCGACATCGGCATGATCCACTACGTCGACGCCGAGGCGGATTTTCACCGCGTCTTCGGCGGGGAGATCATCCGAATCGCGCAAAGGCTCCGGGAGGAGGGGCGAATCCGCCATATCGGCATCAGCAGCCACAACCCCGCGGTGGCCCGGATGGCCGTCGAAACGGGACTGGTGGACGTGCTGATGTTCTCGGTAAACCCCTGCTACGACCTGCAACCGGCCGGCGACGACGTCGAGGCCCTGTGGGCCGAGGAGAGTTACGCCGGCGCGCTGCGCAACATCGACCCCGACCGCGAACGGCTCTACGAACTGTGCGAAAGGACGGGCGTGGGCATCGACGCCATGAAGGTCTACGGCGGCGGCGACCTGCTGAATGCGGAGAATTCCCCGTTCGGGAAGGCCATGACGCCGGTGCAGTGTATCGAATACGCCCTGACGCGGCCGGGCGTGGCTTCCGTGATGGTCGGATGCAGAACGCAGGACGAAATCCGGGCCGCACTCGACTGGTGCGGCGCATCGCCCGCCGAAAGGGACTATGCCTCCGCAATGGCCGGCATGGAGCGGTTTACCTGGGAAGGGCATTGCATGTACTGCGGCCATTGCGCCCCCTGTTCGGCGGGAATAGACATCGCGACGGTCCATAAATTCCACAACCTCGCCGTGGCGCAGGGCGAAATCCCGGAAACCGTGCGTGAACATTACGCCGCGCTCACGCACCACGCATCGGAGTGCATCGGGTGCGGCGCATGCGAAACGCGCTGCCCGTTCGGCGTGGAGATCGTAGCGTCGATGCGCCGCGCGGCGGAACGATTCGGCTATTGACCGCAAATTCGGGAAAAAATGGGAACAGACAACGCAAACAAGGACCGGCAGGCCATAGACCTGCTCTTCGCCGAGAGATGCTCGTGCGTCGTGCGCAACGGCGACACGATCCGGATATTCCGCGAACGGGGCGTCCGGGACCTCTGGAGGCTGCTGCACGAGGAGCCGGAACTGCTCGACGGCGCGTTCGTGGCCGACAAGGTGGTCGGAAAGGGCGCTGCGGCGCTGATGGCCGCGGGCCGTGTGAGGGAACTCTTCGCCGACGTGGTGAGCCACGCGGCGCTGGAACTGCTGAACGGAGCCGGGATTCCGGTAAGTTACACGGTCGCCGTGCCCCACATCATCAACCGCGTCGGAGACGGCATCTGTCCCGTGGAGCGGCTCTGCGCCGGAGCGCGGACCGCCGCGGAGTGCCTGCCGCTGATCGAAGGGTTTCTGACGGCCGGCAAGGGCGCGCCCTGATTCCGGCGAAGGGCGGAAAGAACCGTCCACAGCCTTCGTCCGCAAGCCTGCGGCGGGGGAGACCGAAAAACAAATCAAAAACGGAACAATGAACAAGATTCTTTCGATTTTACTGGCCTGCACGGCTGCCGGCGCCGCATACGGCGCACAGGAGACCGCGCAGGAGACCGGGCAGGCGGCAAAGAACGTCGCGATCGACTCGGTGGTGGTGACGGGGGCGCGCTACGCCTCGGACATCCGCCACCTGCCGATGTCGGTGGCGGTCGTGGACCGCGACGAAATCGCCCGCCGGCAGGAGGCATCGGTGCTTCCGCTGCTCACGGAACAGGTTCCGGGGCTGTTCGTCACGGGACGCGGCGTGATGGGTTACGGCGTCTCGGACGGCGCGGCCGGAGGCATCAGCCTGCGCGGCATCGGCGGAGGGTCGGCGGCCCAGATGCTCGTGCTGATCGACGGGCATCCGCAGTACATGGGGCTGTTCGGCCATCCGATCGCCGACGCCTACCAGTCGATGCTCGCCGAGCGGGTCGAGGTGGTGCGCGGACCGGCGTCGGTGCTCTACGGCTCGAACGCCATGGGCGGGGTGATCAACATCGTCACCCGCCGGCAGCGCGAGGAAGGCGTGAAAACCGACCTGAACGTGGGCTACGGCTCGTGGAACACCTTGCAGACCGAAGCAGCCAACCGCATCCGCAAAGGCCGCTTCACGAGCGTCGTGACCGGCTCGTACAACCGCACGGACGGCCACCGCGCCGACATGGGTTTCGAGCAGTACAGCGGATATGCCAAGGTCGGCTACGAGATCAGCCGCCGCTGGAACGCTTACGCCGATGTGAACCTGACACACTTCAACGCCTCGAATCCGGGCGAAATCACCGCGCCCGTCTTCGACAACGACTCCCGCATCACGCGCGGCATGGCATCCGTCTCACTGGAAAACTCGTACGACCGGACTTCGGGCGCGTTGAAGTTCTTCTACAACTGGGGCCGTCACCGGATCAATGACGGCTACGGCGCAGGCGAGGAGCCGCGCGACTACCGTTTCAACTCGAAGGACCGGATGCTGGGCGTCTCGTGGTATCAGAGCGCCGGACTGTGGCGCGGCAGCCGCCTGACGGCGGGCATCGACTGGCAGCGCTTCGGGGGCCGGGCGTGGAACCGGTTCACGGCAGACGGCCGCGAGGAGCCGATCGTGGACCAGACGGAGGACGAAATCGCCGGATACGCCGATTTCCGGCAGTCGCTGGGACGCCTCACCGTCGACGCCGGGGTGCGTATCGACCACCACACCCGCACCGGCACGGAGTGGGTTCCGCAGGCGGGCATCTCGCTGCGGGCCGCACGCGACGGAGCGCTGAAGGCGATGGTGAGCAAGGGCTTCCGCAACCCGGTGCTCCGCGAACTCTACATGTTCGGGGTGAAGAATCCCGATCTGAAGCCCGAACGGCTGTGGAACTACGAACTTTCGTGGACCCAGCGGCTGGCCGGAGGAAGCGTGTCGTACGGCGTCAACCTCTTTTATATCAAGGGCGAGGACATCATCCGGCGCGGCAGGGAAGACGGCCGCAACATCCTGCTCAACCAGGCCCGGATCGAAAACTGGGGCGCGGAGGCCGACGCCGCATGGCGCATCGGCGGGGGATGGAGCGTCAATGCCAATTACAGCTGGCTCCGGATGGAGTATCCCGTGCCGGCGTCCCCCGAACACAAACTCTACGCCGGAGGCGATTTCGGGAAGGGCCGCTGGTCGGTGTCGACGGGCGTGCAGTACATCGCAGGGCTTTACACGGCGGCGGCTCCCGATCCGGAAGTCCGGGAAGCGGGATTCGTGCTCTGGAACCTGCGCGCGTCGCTGCGCGTAAACCGTTTGCTGACGATCTTCGTCCGGGGCGAAAACCTGCTGGCCGAACGTTATGAGATCAATGCCGGATACTCGATGCCCCGGGCGACGGTCTTCGGCGGACTGAAGTTAAACCTTTAATTGAAATAACCATGAAAACATCCTTTGTAACACTCTATTCGACCGGCTACCTGGAGACGCGTACATACCTCGCGGCAGCCCTGTTCGCGGCGGGCAATATCGTCCTGCCGCAGTTGTGCCACCTCGTGCAGCTGGGAGGTCCCATGATGCTGCCGATCTACTTCTTCACGCTCGTCGGCGCCTACAAATACGGCTGGCGCACGGGACTGCTGACAGCCCTCGCTTCGCCGCTCGTGAACGCCGCGCTGTTCGGGATGCCCGCCGTCACGGCGCTGCCGGCGATCCTCGTGAAATCGGCGCTGCTGGCCGGAGCGGCAGGGTATGCGGCCCGGCGTTTCAACCGCGTGTCGGTGGCGCTGCTCGCCGCCGTCGTGCTGTTCTACCAGATCGTCGGATCGGCCGGGGAATGGGCCTTGACGGGCAGCTTCACGGCCGCCGTGCAGGATTTCCGGATCGGGATTCCCGGCATGTTATTGCAGGTGTTCGGCGGATACCTCTTTATAAAGTACGTAATACGCAAATAGCCATGATGAAAAAAATCTGTATGATCTCCTTTGTTTTGCATTTCGCGGCCGCAGGCTCCGGCTGTGCGTCGGGCAACGACAAAAAGGCGGCGGAGGCGGCTCCCGCCAAAGTCTACATGACCCGCGACATCTCGCCCGCGGGAATGAAAGCCGTCTACGAGGCCCTGGGCCGGAAGGCCGAAGGGAAGAAGGTCGCCGTGAAACTCTCGACCGGAGAGCCGGGAGGCAACAATTTCCTGCAACCGGCCCTGATCGGCGATCTGGTGAAGTCGGTGAAGGGCACGATCGTCGAGTGCAACACGGCCTACGGCGGCGGACGCGCCAAGACCGAAGACCACCTGAAAGCCGCCGCCGACCACGGGTTCACGGCCATCGCTCCGGTGGACATCATGGACGCCGAGGGCGAAGTGCGCCTGCCCGTCGAGGGCGGCAGGCACCTCAAATACGACATCGTAGGCTCTCACTTCCCGGAGTACGATTTCGTGGTGGTTCTTTCGCATTTCAAGGGGCACGCGATGGGCGGATTCGGCGGCGCGATCAAGAACATCTCCATCGGCATCGCCTCGTCGGCCGGAAAAGCGTGGATTCACTCGGCCGGAAAGACCGAGGACACCGAGAAACTGTGGAGCAGCCTGCCCGCGCAGGACGATTTTCTGGAGTCGATGGCCGAAGCGGCCAAAGCGATCGCCGCCCATTGCGGCGAACGGATTCTCTACATCAGCGTTATGAACAACCTCTCGGTGGACTGCGACTGCAACGCGCATCCCGAGCCGCCCCGCATGGGCGACATCGGCATCCTCGCCTCGCTGGACCCCGTGGCGCTGGACCAGGCGTGCGTCGACCTGGTGTACGCCTCGCCCGACGAGGGCAAGGTCCATCTGATCGAACGCATGGAGTCGCGCCACGGCATCCACACGCTCGAACACGCCGAGGCCATCGGCATCGGCAGCCGGCAGTACGAGTTGGTCGATCTGGACAAATAGCGGAAGCGGCACGTCCCGTGGAAGACATCCCCGTTCCTTGGGGATGTCTTTTTTTTTGCCCGCGGCGGAACGGAGCCATCCGCCCGGGGCGTGCCGGCGCGCGCATTTGTTCACAAAATGTTCATTAAAAGCCCCGAAGCATGTTTCCTTTCCGGAGAACTATCCCTATATTTGCTTTCGTGCAAGGTTCTCCGCCGACAGCTGTCGGCACGAGATCAAAAGGGAACTCCTGTGAAAATCAGGGACTATTCCCGTAGCTGTAAGCCCCGTTGCGTTCCGCACACTCTTTAGCCACTGTCCCCCGGGACGGGAAGGCGTGCGGAAGGGGCGAGTCAGAAGACCTGCCTTGCCGGGAAGGGTGGCCGCCTTCGGGATTTAGGGCGATACCCGGACCTTTTTATACCGAACATGTTTTTCGAGGGAATTCCGCCCTTTTCTGCGGCCGCAGCAGAAGAGAACGGGGTTTCGCACCGCACAGGCACACAACAAATATGGGATAAATATGGGCATTTCGGAAATTTACATCGTCAAACGCGACGGCAAACGGACGCCGTTCTCGGTCGAAAAGATCAAACGCGCGATCAGCAAGGCGTTCCTCTCGGTGGGCGGCTACGCCACGGACGACGACCTCACGTCGGTGTTGAGCCGCGTCCGCGTCTCGGACGGCATGTCGGTCGAGGAGATTCAGAACCAGGTGGAGGTGGCCCTGATGGCCGAGCGTTATTTCGCCGTGGCCAAGAGCTACATGCTCTACCGCCAGAAGCACTCCGAGGACCGCGAAGACCGCGAGAAACTCGAATTCCTGATCAACTACTGCGACGCGAAGAACCCCGCGACGGGGTCGAAATACGACGCCAACGCCAACGTCGAGAACAAGAACATCGCCACGCTGATCGGCGAACTCCCGAAGCGGAACTTCATCCGCCTGAACCGCCGTCTGCTGACCGACCGCATCAAGGAGATGTACGGCAAGGAGCTGTCGGACAAATACCTGCGTCTGCTCAACGGCCACTTCATCTACAAGAACGACGAAACGTCGATGGCCAACTACTGCGCCTCGATCACGATGTACCCGTGGCTGCTGGGCGGCACGCTGTCGGTGGGCGGCAACTCGACGCGCCCGACCAACCTCAAGTCGTTCTGCGGCGGGTTCGTCAACATGGTCTTCATCGTCTCGTCGATGCTCTCGGGAGCCTGCGCGACGCCCGAATTCCTGATGTACATGAATTATTTCATCGAACAGGAGTACGGCGAGGATTACTACACGCGCGCCGACGAAGTGGTCGACCTCTCGAAGAAACGGCGCACGATCGACAAGATGATCACCGACTGCTTCGAGCAGATCGTCTACTCGATCAACCAGCCCACCGGGGCGCGGAATTTCCAGGCCGTGTTCTGGAACGTCGCCTACTACGACCGCTACTATTTCGAGTCGCTTTTCGGGGAATTCGTCTTCCCGGACGGCTCGAAACCCCATTGGGAGTCGCTGTCGTGGTTGCAGAAACGGTTTATGACGTGGTTCAACCGCGAACGCACGAAAACCGTGCTGACCTTCCCCGTCGAGACGATGGCGCTGCTGACCCGCGACGGCGACGTGATGGACCGCGAGTGGGGCGACTTCACGGCCGAAATGTACGCCGCGGGGCACTCGTTCTTCACCTACATCAGCGACAACGCCGACTCGCTGTCGTCGTGCTGCCGCCTGCGGAACGAGATCCGGGACAACGGGTTCAGCTACACGCTGGGCGCCGGAGGCGTCTCGACGGGTTCGAAGAGCGTGCTGACGATCAACCTGAACCGCTGCATCCAGTACGCCGTGAAGAACGGCATGCACTACCTCGCCCATCTGGAGGAGATAGTGGACCTGGTGCACAAGGTGCAGATAGCCTACAACGAGAACCTCAAGGAACTGAAGGCCAAGGGCATGCTGCCGCTCTTCGACGCGGGGTACATCAACCTCGCACGGCAGTATCTCACCGTCGGCGTCAACGGACTGGTCGAGGCTGCGGAATTCCTGGGCATCCGCATCGACGACAACGACGACTACGCCGCTTTCGTGCAGGAGGTATTGGGGCTGATCGAGCGTTACAACCGGAAATACCGCTCGAAGGAGGTGATGTTCAACTGCGAGATGATCCCGGCGGAAAACGTCGGCGTGAAGCACGCCAAGTGGGACCGCGAGGACGGATATGCCGTGCCGCGCGACTGCTACAACTCCTATTTCTACGTCGTGGAGGACGAGTCGCTGAACGTCATCGACAAGTTCCGCCTCCACGGACGCCGCTACATCGAGCATCTCACGGGCGGCTCGGCCCTGCACATGAACCTCGAGGAGCACCTCTCGAAGGAGCAGTACCGCCACCTGCTGCGCGTGGCGGCCGCCGAAGGATGCAACTACTTCACGTTCAACATCCCCAACACGGTGTGCAACAAGTGCGGGCACATCGACAAACGCTACCTGAAGGAGTGCCCCGCATGCCACTCGGACGACGTGGACTACCTGACGCGCGTGATCGGCTACATGAAGCGTGTTTCGAACTTCTCGGCGGCTCGCCAGCAGGAGGCCGCGCGGCGTTATTACGCCAAGGCGGAGTAGGATGGTGCGGTATCACAATTTCGACGTGGTGTTCGCCGAGATTCCCGGCGAAACGACCCTGGCGCTCAACATCACGGGCTGTCCCAACCGCTGCCCGGGATGCCACAGCCCGCACTTGCAGGCGGACGAAGGGCGCGTGCTCGACGAGGCGGAACTGCTGGGGCTGCTGGCCCGTTACGGACGTTCGGTGACCTGCGTCGCATTCATGGGCGGCGACGCCGGGCCGCACAAGATCGCCCGGCTGGCAGGGACCGTACGGAAAACCTGCCCGGAGCTGCGCACGGCATGGTATTCGGGCCGGGAGGAGCTGCCGGAGGGTTTCGAGGCCGCGGCATTCGACTACGTCAAACTGGGCGGATGGGTCGAGGCGCTGGGTCCGCTGACGGCGCCGACGACCAACCAGCGGCTCTACCGGGTCGGACCGGACGGGACGATGGAGGACATCACGAAGCTGTTCCGGCGCAAGCCGTGACGCGACGCCGTTTTGCCGGTGGGAGCCGGAAATTCAGAGATTAGTTCAGCGTTGTCTGCCATGCAACGACCTTACGGCCGGCTCCCACGGCAAATGGTGCGAAAACCGCCTGAAACGGCGGTTTTTTTCATAACTTTGCCGCATGAATCATTCGTTTCGATACACCGCCCGGGATTTCACGGCGGAACTGCCCGCCGCAGCATACGTCGCCCGCTTCCGCGACGCCGAACGGGTGGGCGGCTATTGCCGGGAGTGCGGCAACTACGGCCGCAGCTGGGGATGCCCGCCGTTCGGGTTCGATATGGAGGAGTACGTCACGCGTTACGGCACGGCGCTGCTCGTCGCGACCAGAATCACGCCCGAGGAGCCGGGACTCCCGGTCTCCGAAGCGGGACGCCTGATCCTGCCCGAACGGCAGCGGCTCGAACGTCGGCTGCTGGAGATGGAACGGCAATACGGCGGACGCTCGTTCGCCTACGTCGGAACGTGCCTCCATTGCCCCGAGGGGAGCTGCACACGCCCCGCGGGAACTGGTGCGGCCGTCGCTCGAAGCCTGCGGATTCGACGTGGCACGCACGGCCTCCGAACTGTTCGGAATCGAGATGAAGTGGGGCAGCGGAGGCCGCATGCCCGAGTACCTGACGCTCGTATGCGGATTTTTCCACGACGCGGAATCGGTCGTATGGAACGGATAAGGGCGGTTTTCAACCGGAACGCGGCGGCAAGAATTCGGCGCACGCGCCGCTGCGGGCCGTCCGGTCGGGCGCATACGAAATAATCGCGTGCTGACGACCGTCGGCACCGGCAAGGAGCCTGACGCGCGGTCAGACGTTGAGCTGGTTGCCCTCGGCAAACAGGGAGTCAAGGATCAGGCGCAGTTCGGAGAGAAGCTCCTCCTCGTCCAACCCGCCGTTCAGGGAGAAGAATTTTCCCGGAGGCGTGCAGTACTGCACCGTCGAGGCGGCCTCGCAGGACTCGATGCCGCAGATGATGACCGCATCGACATCGTCCTCGTGGCGCAGCATGGCGTTGTAGAACGCCAGCAGGTAGCGCGGAGTGCTTATCGGCGGAACGAGCACCATCGTTCCCGAGGCGTCGAACTTGTCGGGTGAGTTGATCTCCTTCAGGCCGTACTGGCCTGCGATCCGGCCGGCGGTCTTCGCCGGAACTCCATACAGCACGATATTCATAAGCGTTCGTCTTTGGAAAAAGGCGCGGCCGGCTTGCTGATCGCGTCCGCCCCCTTATGGCAGCAACGTGTCCGTTTCCTTGCCGCTCCTTTTCCGGTTTAACCGAATATCAGTATCAAAAGCTGTGCCGCCAGCACCCGCAGAAACATCGACAGCGGGTAGACCGTCGCGTAACCGACCGACGGAGCGTCGGACGAGGTCTGTTCGGCCGAATAGGCCAGCGCAGGCGGGTTGGTCGAGGCCCCCGAAAGAACGCCGATCAGCGTATAATAGTTGAGTTTGTAGTAGAAGCGTCCGAAAATGCCCGCCAGCAGGAGCGGCACGACGGTGATCACGGCTCCGTAGGCGATCCAGACATATCCGCCCGCCGCGAGCGTCGGCACGAACTCCTCGCCCGCGCCCAATCCCACGCCCGCCAGGAAGAGCGAGATGCCCACCTCGCGCAGCATCAGGTTGGCCGACATCGTCGTATAGGTGACCAGTTTGTAGTGCGGCCCGTAGCGGCCGATCAGGATGGCCACGATCAGCGGACCTCCGGCAAGACCCAGTTTCACGGGCTGCGGGATGCCCGGAATCCAGAACGAAATGCTGCCCAGCAGAACGCCCAGCGCGATGCCGGTGAAAATGGGGATCAGGTTGGGGTGGTTGAGCCGCTTGAGCGAGTTGCCGAAAAGCCGCTCGGCATGGGCCACCGACAATTCGGGCCCCACGACCGTCACCCGGTCGCCGATCTGCAATTGCAGGTTTCCGGAAGCCACCAGGTCGATGCCCGAACGGTTGATGCGCGTGATCGTGACGCCGCACGTGGAACGGACCCGCAGTTCGGAGAGAGTCTTGCCGTTCAGCTCGGGCTTGGTGATCAGAATGCGCCGCGAAATCATCGCCTTGTCATGGACCATCGGCTCGGCGTCGACCTCCCGCCCGAGCAGGGCTACCAGCGCCTCGACGTCCCGGGGCGCGGCGATCAGCAGGATGCGGTCGCCGCAATGAAGCGCCGTCGAAGCGTCGGCCAGTTCGGGGCTTCCGCCGCCGCGGCTGATGCGCGAAATGACGAAATCCCGCAGCGCAAGGTCCCGGATCTCGGCGACGGTCTTGCCGTTGACGGCGGCATTGACGATCTCGACGGAAAGACGCCGGGTCGTCAGGTCTTTCTGCGCGTCCGAATCCTGCCCGGCGGCGGCCTCTTCGCGTTTCACGTCGATGCGCAGCAGGTAGCGAAGCCCGATCAGCGTGAGGATGGCTCCCACGACGCCCAGCGGGTAGGCCACGGCGTAACCCGTGGCGATGTCCGGGGCATCGGCTCCGGCGTGCATGTCGCTGAAAGCCTGCTGTGCGGCGCCCAGTCCGGGCGTGTTGGTCACGGCGCCCGACATCACGCCGACCATCGTCGTCATGGACAAGCCCGTGATGTAATAGAGCGCCACCGTCGTGGCGACACCCAGCGCCACCACCAGCACCGCCAGTTTGTTGAGCGTGACGCCGCCCTTGCGGAACGAGGAGAAAAATCCGGGCCCGACCTGCAAGCCGATCGAATAGACGAAAAGAATCAGTCCGAACTCCTTGAGAAAGTGCATCAGGTGTTCGTCGACGTTCATGCCGAAATAGCTGAAGCCGATGCCGACGAACAGAATGCCCGTCACGCCCAGCGACACGCCGGCGACCTTGAGTTTGCCCAGCATGACACCCAACGCCACGACCAGCGCCAGAATCAGCACCGAGTGGGCCACACCTCCGCCCCAAAGCGACTCGGAGCCAAATAACAATCGTTCGATTAATTCCATATCCAATCCTCATCCGGTCGGCTTCCGTCCGGGAAAAATCCCGCCTGCCGAAAGGCACAGCACCCGGCGGCAAAGTCCGACATAAAACAATAAGCATTACATAACCCGATGTCAAATACCCATCCCCCGGGGCTTCCTGACGTCGAATCGGCCTGGCAGGTCTTCTGACTTGCTCCTGTTCCGAAGCCTTCCCGGTCCTTGCGGACCAGTGGCGAGATGTTCGGAGCCTTCACGGAGTTTCACAGCAGCGGGACTGTCCGGGATTTGCACCCGATTCCCTTTTCACCCTTCTTCCACGCCCGGGAAGGAGAGCACCAAACCTGCGGCAAAGATAACGCTTCTTTCCGAGAAACCGCCCGAAAGCGCGGATTATTTTCACCAACCGCCGCCAGAAAGCGCCGGAAAGGGTATCCCATTCCGGTTTGAGCCCCCACCCGCATTCGCGCTCCCACCCGCAAAAATATTCCCAATTATTACTTTAATGTCCAAATTCGAATTTAGTCGTTTCGACACATCCATTTTCCCTTTTGCTCTTGCCGCATTTTTGTTAACTTTGCAGCAATTATCTTCAGCCATTAATTTATGGGAAACGCATTGCATCCAAATGAACGAACTTTGATTTACATGCTGCGAAAGATATTGGTCGCATTAGGCAAAACCATCGTCTCGCTCATACTGATCGCCTTGCTGGCAATCTTTGTGACAAGCGTAAGCCCTGTATATGATTTCAGTGAGGCTAAACCCTTCAGCGGCCCCGACATTTTTAACCCATACCGGGGGGGGGGAATCCGACATATGCTGGAAACGAGCCAATTTTCATACGCATACGCGCGTAAAGGGCATCCTGAACGAGTGCGAATATTGGCCGGCCGAAACCGATGAAGCCTACCGGAAATTCGGATATGACATCGTAACATTCTCGAATCACAATGAATTGACCCTACATCCGTACGATTCCCTGTTGCAGGTCAATGTCTACGAACACGGTATCAACCTATTCAAATACCATAAGCTGGTATTCGGTTGCGACGAAGTCAACCGCTTCGATCATTTGATCCCGCTTTTCGCTTCCCAAAAACAATTCCAGTTAGACCTGCTCGGAAAGGAGTCCGATTTCATCCAGATGAATCACCCCTTGAGAACGACGGGCACGTCGAAAAGCCTCATGCAGAAACTCGGCGGTTACAGGATCATGGAACTCGACAGTGGAAAGAGCACCGAAAACGAGTACTGGGACTGGGCGTTGAGCGCCGGGCATTACAGTTTCGGACTGGCCAACGACGACCTGCACTATCCTGATAAGTCCAGTCGTATCGCCGTAAGGTGCAATTTCCTGCATTGTCCGTCGGCGAGGTATGAAGACATAAAGGAAACGCTTCTCGGAGGGTGCTATTATGCGATGCGCATTCCCGACTACGGACATGGGGACTGGGAGGTGAAATACGCCAGAAACAGGAATCTGCCGTCGGTCGAGAAGATCGGACTCGACGGCGAAACGATCTACATCGCCTTGTCGCGCCAGGCGGACAGTATCAAGGTGACGGGGCAGGATCACACCACTCTGTCGCTGGCCCGGAACTCGTCCGCGGCCAGCTATACCATGAGGGACAATGACCCCTACGCACGTATTACGGCCTACTTTCCCGACGGAGAGGTGATCTACACCAATCCGTTCGCACGATACGACGCTTCCGTGGCACAAACTCCCTATATGGCTCCGGCGCATACGGTAAACATCCCGTTGACGATTCTTTTCAACTTTACGCTTCTTGTCCTATGCGCGGGAGTGATCCTTACATTTTATAAAACAGTTATCAAATGGTAAAATTTCTGAACGAAAAGACCGACCTCACCCGCATATCTTCGGTACTCAGCCTGTTTACGCTCGTGGCGTTCCACTGGCCGTTCTTCCGGCTGGTGCTCGGCAACATCGAAGGGGGCTTCAACGGCGTATTGATCACCGGAGGGCTGGGCGTGCTGATGTTCGCGCTCAATTTTCTCGTCTATTACCTCGTGCTCTTTCTCGGACGCTTCGTCGGAAAGTGCATCCTTGCCTTCACATTCATAGGCAATGCCATAAGCCTCTATTTCATAAACACATACCAGGTGCTCATCACGGACAAGATGATGGGGAACGTATTCAACACCCGGTATTCGGAGGCTTCCGGATTCTTTTCATGGTCTGCCGTATGGTATCTCCTCTTCCTGGGGGTGGTTCCATGCATCTACATTTTTGCAAGGCGGTTCGACTACGGAAGCTGGAAGCGTTTTTTCGCCCGCACGGGCATCGCATTGGCGGTTTCTTTGGCCATCGCGCTGGTCAATATGCAGAACTGGCCGTGGATCGACCGCAACGCGCCCAAGCTCGGCAGCCTGGTCATGCCGTGGTCGTATACGGTCAATTCCGTACGCTACTATAATTCCGTAAAGAAGCAGAACCGGAAAGAGATTCCCCTGCCCGACGCGAAGATCGTTTCCGACAGCAAGGATGTATGCGTGCTGATAATAGGAGAATCCGCCAGAAGGGAGAATTTCTCTTTATACGGATACGGCAAGCCGACCAATCCGCTTCTGGAGAAAGACAGCGTGACCGCACTGATTGCAGATGCGGCCGCGACCTACACCACGGCAGGCGTGAAGGCCATTCTCGACCATAAGCCGTCCAACAAACTTTACGAAATCCTTCCGAACTATCTCAACCGCAGCGGCGTGGATGTGGTATGGCGCAGCAACAATTGGGGAGAGCCTCCCGTACACATCGACAAATACTACAAGCCGAAAGAGCTCAAGGAGCGGAATCCCGAAGCCGACGACAGGTACGACGGCATTCTGCTCGCAGGCCTCCGCGAAGAGATACTCTCCGGCAGCAAGGACAAGATGCTCGTCGTACTCCATACCAGCACGAGCCACGGCCCCACGTACTATAAGAAATACCCGCCGGAGTTCGAGGTGTTCAGTCCCGTATGCACTACGGTGGAGATGTCCAAAGCGGATCCGAAGGAGTTTTTTAATGATACGGCGACCACCGAGATCTACACGGATTATCTCATTCATTCCGTAAT
>ENA-UEPD01001096-UEPD01001096.1-human-gut-metagenome-genome-assembly--contig:-NODE-1096-length-16807-cov-657.912552_pt1 | contig 16807 bp, 9 predicted proteins | sample MGYA00242895_ERZ507906 | MGnify/ENA primary metagenome ERZ507906 (study PRJEB26167, sample SAMN06115416) | human gut metagenome | host: Homo sapiens | place: China:Guizhou | collected 2015-03-03... | reverse complement strand
TTCAACGAGGTGTTCGACATAGCCGTGCGCATGTTTCCTGCCGACCCTACAGCCAATCTCAATGCTGCATGTGCCGACTTGCAGAAAGGCGACATGGCATCGGCTGAGAAACATCTGGAGAAAGCCGGCAATTCTGCCGAGGCATTGAACGCACGAGGCGCTTTGGCTGTGCTGAAAAAGGACTATCAGTCAGCACGCCGGTTGTTCTTGGAGGCGGCTGCCGCAGGTTCGGAGGATGCCAAGGCAAATGCCGAACGCATCGCTAACACGAAATAAAGAAAAACTTAATAATAATTTTTCTCTCTTAATAGGGCAGGGTGCTGCGAAACACCCTTCCCAGCCCCCTTACACTTTAAACTTAAACTAAAATAATTAATAATTTATCAACTAAAATTTTTAACTATGGTAAACGTTAAGAATCTATTCGGAATGGCTGTCATGGCTACAGCCTTGGTAGGTTGTTCAAGCAACGACAACCTCGCTCCTGATGGTAAAGACAATGTTGGCAAGGCAGGTACTGCCTATGCTAAGTTCACAATCCAGCTGCCTACAGTAAGCGGTACACGTGCAGACGATACTAATAAGCCTGGTACACCTAAATTTGATGGCGGTACTGCTAATGAGTATGCGGTAAATAATGCTCAGCTTGTAATCTTCCAGAAGAGTGGTGCTTCAGAAGGTGATTATAAGTTTGTAGAGACAGTTAATATTGGTAACCTTGAGCCTTGGAGTGATCAGACTCCAGCTAACCAAGGTGTTACACGATATGCAAATATTACCGCTCAGTTAAATGGTGTATCGTTAGATAAAACAGGTAACGAGTATTTTGCATTGGTAATCCTTAACAACGAAGGTCAGAGCAAGGTAACATTGCCAACAACAAAGGGAACTACATATAGCGCATGGAATGATGCTAATAATGCAGATGGTGCAGCTTTCCTTAATAGCGATAATGGTTTCTATATGGCCAATGCTCCTCTGTATTCTACTGGCGAGCCTACAACTCTTGTTCCTATCAAGGGTGTCTATAGTACAAAGGCAGAGGCACAGACCAATCCTGCCACTACAGTATATGTAGAGCGTGGTATGGCTAAAGTTACAGTTAATGGCTCAGACTTTACGATCAACGATGCATCATCTACCTATAATACCGATAAGGTTACGATTAATAATTGGACTCTCGATGTTCTGAACAAGAGCACATTCCCAGTACACGTAACTACAGGATTGAAAACGGACTTCGATGCTATTTGGACAACTCCACGTTTTGTTGCTACTGGCAGTACACCACAGCGTGTATATTGGGGCAAAGATCCTAACTATGATAAGTCGACATTGACTACTGTTGAGGAATGTCAGAAAGAATTCTATATTGTAGATCATAACGGTAACACATACAATGGTGATGCTTCGTCAACATTTACATGGTCTGCTAATACAACTCCTCTCTATTGCTTGGAGAACACCTTTGATCTCGACAATATGAAGCAGGGTCAGACCACACGTGTAGTGTTCAAGGCTACTTACACTCCTCATAACTTGACTGGTACTGATAAGACATTCTTTATGATTGGTAACAATACTCAGATTTGGACAAAGGATGCCCTTGTGGAGCAGATCACAAGCAAGGCTAAGGAGATGCTCAAGTCTACAGCTGTGGTTGTTACTATTAATACTGATGCTCCTTTGTTGAAGGGTGGTTCGCATTTGTTGAGTGCTGCTGATGTGACAATTAAGGATGGCGAAGTTGATAAGACTGCTGCTTTTAACTATGCAACTCTTAACACCAAGTTAGGTTTGAATAATACAGAAAAGGATGCAAATGGCAATCCTACAGTTGGTATTAAGACCTATGAAAATGGTGAATGCTACTACATAGCACGTATCAAGCACTTCAACGAGTTGACTCCTTGGGCTTCAGGTCAGGCTTATGGTACAGATAACGCTACATTCCTCGGTCGCTACGGTGTTCTCCGCAACAACTGGTACGACTTGACAGTAAGCAAAGTTAGCGCTCCTGGTTATCCTGACGTTCCAGTGGTTAATCCTGAGACTCCAGACGACGAGGATACCAAGTTCATCAACGTTGAGGTTAAGATCCTTGACTGGGCTAAGCGCAGCCAGAGCATCGAGCTCTAAACTGTAAAGCATAAAAGTGGCGGAGGTCTCCGAGCCTCCGCTACTATCCAAACATCAATATCTGAATCAATCTTAATTAATTTAACGGCAAACATTATGTTTCACGGACTGGTTAAATCTATATGCTCACTCCTCGCCTTTGCACCATTGATAGCTTCTTGCTCGCTGATGCACGACGACCTTGAGCCATGCGACTCTGGCGTTTACCTGCACTTCCGCTACGACTATAACACGCAGCGTGCCGACCTCTTCAACTATCATGTTGGAGGCGTTGTTGTCATGGTGTACGACAAGGACGGCAAGTATCTCATGCGTCAGGACGCCTACAACACAGACACCGACGCTCCCATCCGCCGCCATGACTTTGCCGTACACCTTGACTTGCAGCCCGGCGAATATCAGTTCCTCGCCATTGCAAAGCAGAAGCGTTACGAAGACGCGCTTGCCACCAAGGGCGCCAAGTTTCGCATTCATGCTCCCGCCGACGGCGAGGACATGAAGCAGTTCTGTACCGTGCTCGACCGCAACGGGGCGGGCGAAACGGCTGACGTCGACTGTTCGGCTCCACTCGACACGCTGTGGATAGGCCGCTCGCAGCACCTTACAGCCGTGCGCGACATGGAAGCCACCCACGACACCATCTCTTTGGTGCGCGACACCAAGCAGCTCACCATCTCGCTGCATCAGATTGACGCACCTGACAAAATCTCTGCCGACGACTTCGGCTACGAGGTGATAGCCGACAACGGCCACATCAACTATGACAACTCTTTGGCTCGCGACACCAAGCTTCGCTATACGCCTTTCCGTACATGGACCACTGACTTCCGCGATGCTTCGGGCAACGTGAAGGAACGTACGGCTCATGCCGGACTGATGCTCTCGCGACTGGTGTATTATTCTCCTGAGGAGAACGATCGCAACGCCATGCTACATATATACAATAAGGTGTCGGGCAAGACCGTCGCTCTTATCAACCTGCCCGACATCCTCCAGCAGGGACGCGATGCCTATGCAGCCCAGAACTACGGCATCCAGGAATATCTCGACCGCGAGTACGACTATCGCCTCGACTTCTTCCTTATCGGCACCGAATGGCAGTACCTGAACCTCTCTGTTGGTGTGCTCGACTGGGCAAAGCGCATACAACACATAAGCTTATAGTTTTCTCCCCTTCAACTATCAGCGACTTCTTAACTAAAATACATAGAAACCTAATAACAACATAAATAAATGAAACGACTTGCAGACATACTCCTTTCTGTTGCTGCCCTGTTGTTGCTGGCAGCATGCACAGATGATGCCGACGTATACAACACACCAGCACCGTCTGAGGGCAATCTGTGTGTCTATGTACCGGTAACCCGTGAAGGCGATGAGGTTACGAGCAGTCTCGACCCAAGCAACCCTACATACAATGCCTCTGTAGAGGAGTGCAACATCAACGACCTGCATCTTTATGCCTTCCCCGTTGACGGCAACGGAACATTCCTTTCGCAGGAACTTCCTTCGCCCGAAGCAAGCAACATGCTCAATGAGAATGTCGCTTCTTATAAGTTGCAGATCAAGCCCGGCACCTATCGTGTGTACGTAGTGGCAAACATGAAGGATGTTCTCGATGTCAATAGCATAACAACTGAAGGCGATTTGAAGAAAGTGGTGTTGGGTTACACTCCGGTGTCAAAGCCAGGCATGCCCGTAGCCGATAACATCCCTATGATATACGAGCCTGACACAAAGGCTGCCGACGGCACAACTGTTGACGGCACAATTACCATAAAGAATACGGACACGACTCCACAGACCGTGATGGCTAATCTGCGATTCACCTGTGTAAAGGTGTGTCTTAACCTTATATACAATCCCGAAGACCCGGACATGGATTCGGCGTTGAAGTCTAACGGATTGCAGATAACCGACATTATGGGCAAGCGACTCTCGCCACAGACCAGTCTGTTGTGGGACGGCAAGTTCACTAACCCCAATGTAAGCGACGAGTATGCCAAGGGCATCGAGCCGAAATTGTACGACGCTACGGCATCTACGGGCAGTGGCTCTTACTATACTTCGTGGACAGAAACCCCAGCCAATGCCAATGTCAACAACGAGGACATCATTACGGTTGCAGGTGAGGGCGTAGCTGCACCTGCAAACTCAAAGGAGAAGTGGCTCTTCCGTGCCACATACTATCTGCCCGAGCGCTACGTGGCTAAGGCTTCGCAGCAGTCGGCATTGAAGGTAGGTGGTGCTGTAGGTGGTTCTGCTATCGCTAACAGCTACAACATCAACCTTGGACATCGTAAGGACGAGACCTCAACAACTGAAGTTCCAACTTTCCCACGCGGCACTTACTACGAGATAGTAGGACACATAAAGAGTCTTGGCAACATCGATCTCGACTGTGTTGTGAGTGTAGAGGATTGGGAGATGGCACCAATAGATGTAGACCTCAACCATACTACGCTTTGGGTTTCGAAGACAAGTGCAGAAGTAACATCCTTGCAAAATGCTATCATCGACTATGGTACAAATGCCGATGCAAGCAACATTACGTTTGGATGTGATACGGAGATTGAAAAGATTTCAGCAGGAAAGTTGCCCGTTATTGTCGCAACTAACGATATTGCAACTCATCGTATAAGATTCAGTATAAATCCAGAACTCTCGGTAGCCGACTTTACAGCAGCTAATGCTCTTACAGGTACTGCCAAGGTATGGATAAAGGCTGGCAACATAAAGAAATATCTTTATGTAAAGTACGATGTTACACCATACTTCAAGGTGGATCCTGTGGATATTGTAATACAGTATGATGCTGAAAATTCACCCGAATTGACAAAGGTGGTGAAGTTCACTACCAACCTTGGTGGCATTCAGTTCCCTGATGGCTGGACGGTTTCTGGTGGCGGACATGATGTTTCGTATGCTCAGTCGACAATAAACATCAAGTGCGAAAATACTCAATTGGCAGAAGGCACATTTACTATTACGGCAATAACCGACCCTCAGACAACAACCACACATACGTTTACTGTAAAGTCGATAGGTGAAGACGGTACAAAGAAACAGATTGAGCAGCAGATACGTGTAACGGTGCGTCCGCCAGTAGGTCCTTATCGTATCTATATGCGAGCCATAAACGACTTGGCGAAGACTAAAGACGCAAGTAACCTTGAGGAATTCGATCATTCTAATATGCTTGATGAAGAAGCCTACAATAATTCTGAAGAAAACAACAACTGGCGAGATGGATGGTGTGCTGACTGGAAGATAGACCGTAAGTCGTACAAGGACTCTCACAAGGTCTACATCTACACACAGATAGGTGAGACAAAGGCTGATGGTACAAAGGACGAGAATGTCGCAGAATGGTATTTCACCGGAGGGTGGCCTGGTGGCTCGATGGAGGCTGACAATAACAACCCTGGTTGGTACTATTATAGTATAGCGCATAATGCTGAGTCTTTAGGAAACAACAATAAGGGACAGGCACAGACTACTGCTAAAAAGATGATAAAGCCAGGACAGACCCTGCTGATTTTCAGCAATGGTACATACACCGGTACGGGCTACCAGCCGCATCGTTTCACCCATCACAACGACCCCGGCATCACACTCTTCAACTATGAGGATCGTGAAGGCTGGTATCTGTACGACCCATTGTCAGATCCTTACTACAGAGTATATGATGAGAAACCTACCGTTGTAGACGTAGAGTATACCATATATACTAAGGGCAGAAAAATAAATGGTTGGTATTGTCAATATGGAGTAAACAGTAGTGATGGTAAAGGTAAATTTACAATGTGGTGCAATACCTGCAAATTTTCTAACGAATTTGAGTGCACGGAATACGGAAAGGACAGCAATAACAAAACCTGGTACAAGACCATACTCCACCTCAAAGCCCCATTAGGAGAGTACGACAAGAATCTGAGAGTTAAGTTAGAAGGTTTAGATGGTGAAAGTAATTTTCCTATACTGTTCGACGGCGATAACTATCCAGTATCAGGAACGGTTATAAGAACGATTAACGGTCGCAACTGTGTACGCTATGTGATAGAAGGCAGTTACGATCCGGACACACAGACGTGGAAGAAGGGAGCCCCTTTTAAAAAGTAACAATTAAAAGACAACGATATGTATATCAAGAAATTGACAATTTGGCTCTTCATGCTCTTGTCTGTGGTGTTGGCTGCTTGCAGCGACATCAGAGACATTGTAGGTGGCGACACACCCGATGTGCCGTCGGAGGGAGTTGTGCTGACTCTTAAGTTGCCTAATTTCACCAAGAATACTGTGGCGACACGAGCAACCGAGCAGCAAATCAACAAACTCTGCGTATTGTGCTACGATGCTGACGACAATTATCTCGGCATGAGCAATATCACAGGCGCGGACATCAAGCCGTATAACGACGGCAACTACAAGGTGAAGGTGAAGGTTGTGGAAGGAACGGCAACGCTGCATGTTGTTGCCAACGCCACCATAACAGAGAGCGACGCCAAGGATGCTTCGGGAAAGATAAACCTCTACAATGCTGTTCGCAGCACCGATATAGACCTCAACGCTCCCGTATGTTGGGGAAGCATTACGGTGACAGACCTGCTTAGCGGCAAGGCATCATTGTCGTTGGTACGGCAGTTTGCCAAAGCTTCTATTACTAAGGATGCGTCGCTTACCAATTTCGAGATAACAGGTTTCAGACTCTTCAATACGGCATCATCGGGCACGATAGCCTCAGAGTCGATTACCGATGTGGCTTTGCCTTCGGTGGATTGCTCTGCTAAGACAGCCGAATATGTTACGGGCGAGCAGCCTTTCTATGAGACACCTGCCGACAAGGCATGCATGATAATCAAGGCAAAGTATAATAAAGGACCAGAGACTTATTATAAGGTGGCGTTCCAAACAAAGAATCCGGACGGCACTTTTACTCCGATGGCTCTTCTTCGCAACCATCATTATCAGGTGAAGGTCACGGCTGTAAATCATGCAGGCTATTCGTCAGCAGAAGAAGCTGAAGCCAATCTGCCAGAGAACGGACTGTCTGTAGTGGTGGTTGACGACAATCCGCCTATTGTAGACATGATAGCATGTAAGGACTACGCACTTGGCGTGTGTGGCAAGCAGACTGTAAAGGGTAATGCAAAGACGGCTACAATTTCGTTTGTAACAACCAAGCCAGACTTTAAATATAATGTGAAGTTGAATGCAGATTGGATTACTGGTTACAAGCAAACAGAGAGTGTTTTTTTGCCAACATCTGCTGGACACCACTTGTCAACAGGCACACTGTACACTATCGAACTTTCTCTGACCGAGAACTTCGAATCGGCTGCGCATGCTGGTACTGTGACAATAACATCAGGCGACTTGTCGCTCGATGTAGAGATTACACAGTTGGGCTACGACTTCCGTACTGATCAAAATAGAATTGTGCAGATACGAGGACTTGCCGGACTGTCAGATACAGACAATGCCAACTACTTCAAATGGATGGATACCAAGCTTAAGGGCATAACACCGGCGGAAAACCAAGGCAGAGTGCGCAACGACGGACTCCACTTCTTTGTGGGCAACAATACGGTTTACTATCTCATTCCGAAGCTTCAGGGCGACGAACTCACGTGTAATGACACACGAGTGAAGGTGGACGAGAATAGCGTCAGCGGATTTTACAAGGTGACGCTGGCCGACAATTCGCGTAATAATTATAATAGGTGGATTAGCGATGAGGCATTTACCATTATAACCATCACCAACGCGAGAACCAAGATTACCGTAACCTATCCGGTTTATCATGTAGGATTGTTTGCACAGTTGACCGGAAAGGCAGCAACCGACTATCAGCTTGGCAAGAGCAAGGCTTCGGGATGGTACTATTATGAGATGGTTGACGTAGTGGCTAAGGTTACTAAAAAAGACGGAACTACCGAGTACAAGGTCTACTACATGCTCGACCGCAACCTTGGTGCCACAAACAACGGCTACTATTCTCCTTCCACAACCGCCCTTAAAGACAACATAGGAGCAATAGGCGGCTACTTTAAGATTTCGGAGGCTACCAACTCTACAGATGCAAAGAATAAGAATGATGTGGTAGATGCTCTGGCAATAGGCAACTTCAAGGTGTGCGACAACATGTGTCTGCAAGGTCTTATAGACAATAACAATAACTTGGCGATAGAAGAGGAGACGACTCATTATGGCGAGAAGTACAACTGTCTGAGAATTACTACGCGAAACAGGGATATTCCCGAGATATTTATCCCTATGAGCGGATATTATGAGGGCAAGAACGACGAGGACGCGGTTTACAAGGACAGCTATCATGCCAACCTATGGACAAGCTCACGCCTGTCTGACTATCAGGGATTCTCGTCATCCAGTCCTGAATACGGCTTCTGGTACTTGTACCTTGACGCTTTCGGCAAGAGCCTTAACTTGTCAAACTACCGATTTGTGTCGGGTTCGTCTGGAATGAATAAGGGACGATACCGTGCCATGCCCGTAAGACTTGTGGCAGAGTAATGTCCTGATATATGTGTCGTTAGGCTATTGGAAAAACAACAAGCTGACTTCGAATAAATCAATAATGGCTGTTTGCCGGTCTGTTGACGGCAAACAGCCATTATGCTATCTACTAAAATGATTCTGTCTTCCTTGTCCGATGAAAATAAAAGTGGAATAGTAAGTGATTGGGATTTTTTTGTGTAACTTTGCAGCTTGTAACAATGTGAATATTATTAGGAATATGGGAATAGAGAATGGCATTTTCAAGCGTGCCGAACTGCTTCTTGGTGAGGATGTAATGGGGGAGATAGCTTCCAAGCGCGTCATCGTATTCGGTGTCGGCGGCGTGGGAAGCTGGTGCGTGGAGTGTCTTGTGCGCTCGGGCATCCGCCGTATCACCATCGTGGACAGCGACTGCGTGTGTCTGTCTAACGTCAACCGTCAGCTTATGGCTACGACGAAGACTGTGGGCCGTCCGAAGGTGGAGGCGCTGAAGGAACGCCTGTTAGAGATCAATCCTGAATGTGAGGTTACTGCCATTCAGAAGATCTTCACGGAGGAGAGCGCTTCGGAGTTCTCTTTGGACGAGTATGACTATATTGTGGACGCCATCGACTCGTTGAAGGACAAGGCTGCGCTCATACTGCTGGCATGTCAGACGCGGGCTGTGCTGTTCTCGTCAATGGGAGCTGCGCTCAAGATGGACCCGACGCGCATTCGTGTGGCAGAATTCTGGAAGGTGCGCGGCTGTCCGCTCGGCGCTGCATTGAGGAAGCGCATGAAGCGTGCCAAGACCATTCCTGCTCATAAGTTCCAGTGTGTCTACAGCGAGGAACTGCTCGAAAACCGCGGCACGGACACGGGCGACGATCCCTGCTCGTTCCAGAAAGCTCAGATAAACGGATCGATGTCGCACATCACGGCTATTTTCGGTTTTACCATTGCCGGACTGGTGCTGGAAGATATATATGAGAAAGCGCTTAATAAGTAAAAGCTTTTAATTAATATGGCTTTCGGTACAACAAAATGTATTATTTTGAGTTAATATATAATAGTAATAAGAAAAAAGTAACCATACTAATACACACACATATCTACAAGTTATGAAGAAATACTTGATTTATTTAATCTTCATGTTGATCATGCCTATGGCTGTCTCGGCACAGTCGTCCATGACCGACACGCAGGTTATGCAGTACGTCATGAAGGCGAAGGAGCAGGGTAAGTCGCAGTCGCAGATTGTCACTGACCTCATGCAGCGTGGCGTTGACATTTCGCAGATACGCCGCGTGCGCAATAAGTATGAGCGCCAGTTGAAGCAGGGCGGTCTTGGCAATGTTAGCGACGACACTTCTGCAAAGACGGACACACGTCTGCGCACCAACAACGGCAAGACGCGCGACCAGTACACCCGCAAAGACTACGGACGTGAGGCTGACAGCTATGCGCAGAACTACTCGAATATGCGTGTGAAGTCGGAGCGCGACCGTAACTATAAGCATACGTACGACGAAACCGACGAGGAGTTTATGGACTATCAGAAGGAGATGTTCGAGATGGTGCCCGATACGGCGCAGATGCTGGAGCAGCTTCTTGCCGAGCGTGAAGCCAGAAAGAAGAAGGTGTTCGGACGCGATATCTTTAACAATGAGGAGCTTACCTTCGAGCCGAACATGAACATCGCCACTCCGCAGAACTATCGTCTCGGTCCTGGTGATGCCGTCTTCGTGGACGTGTATGGAGCGTCGCAGAAGTCGGAGCAGTGTACGGTGTCGCCTGACGGTACCATTACCATCGAGGGCTTCGGTCCGGTGCAGGTAAGCGGTCTGACCGTCGCGCAGGCCAACGCTCGTCTGCGCTCCACACTCGGTAGTCGCTACAGCAGCAGCAAGATTCGTCTGACCGTGGGACAGACCCGCACCATCATGGTGAACGTGATGGGCGAGGTGAAGACTCCGGGTACGTATACGCTCTCTGCCTTCGCCACTGTCTTCCATGCCCTTTACATGGCTGGCGGCACGAACGAGATAGGTACGTTGCGTAACATCAAGGTTTATCGCAACAACCGCCTTGTTACGGTAGTAGATATCTATGACTATATCCTCAACGGCAAGCTTACTGGCAATGTCCGCCTTGCCGACAACGATGTCATCGTAGTGGGACCGTACGACTGCCTCGTGAACATCACGGGTAAGGTGAAGCGTCCTATGTATTATGAGATGAAAGCCAATGAGTCGATAGCTTCGCTCCTCAAGTATTCGGGCGGATTCACCGGCGACGCTTACCGCAAGGCTGTCAGCGTCAACCGCAAGAGCGGCATCGACCATTCTGCATATAACGTGGAGGAGTTCGACTTCTCCAACTTCCGCATTGCCGACGGCGACTCTGTAAGCGTCGACTCCGTCATGGCGCGTTACTCCAACACCGTGGAGATAAAGGGAGCCGTGTTCCGTCCCGGCAAGTATAATCTGAACGGACAGGTGAACAGCGTGCGCTCGCTCATCGAGCATGCTGACGGCGTGACGGAAGAGGCCATCACCTCGCGTGCCGTGATGCACCGCATGAAGCCGGACCGTACATTAGAGGTAATCAGCGTGGACGTGGAAGGCATCATGAGTGGCAAGGTGGCTGACATTCCGCTGAAGGAGAACGACGTGCTCTTCGTAGCCACGAAGACGGAGCGTATGACGGAGCGCACCATCACCATACGCGGCGAGGTGCAGTTCCCCGGTGTATATAAGTATGCCGACAACGAGACCGTTGAAGACTTTATCATTCAGGCTGGCGGACTGACCGACAAGGCTTCGCTTTCCAACGTCAGCGTCAGCCGTCGTGTGAGCGACTCGAAGGCTGTGCGTCCTGACAGCGTCATCGCCCGCACTTTCAATATGGCGCTTAAGGAGAACTTCGCTGTGGACGGCGACCGCAGCTTCACGCTTATGCCCTTCGATGAGGTCTACGTGATGCGTTCGCCCGGCTACACCGAGCAGCAGAACGTCACTGTGGAAGGCGAGGTGCTTTACGCCGGAACATACGCTCTTGAGCGCAACAACACACGCCTCAGCGACCTCTTCCGCATGTCAGGCGGATCAAACGGACTCGCCTACATCAATGGTGCGCGTCTGATGCGTAAGGCCAACGAGGCAGAGAAGACACGTATGGAGGCTGTGCTGAAGATGCAGCAGGAGGAGCAGCAGAAGAATCTTCTGACGTTTGCCGCTTCATCCAATAACGCCAGCGCCGTGCAGTCAACGGCTCAGGGAGCTGCCAATGCCAACATCAAGAAATACCAGGTGCCTGACGAATATCCTGTCGGTGTGGACCTTGAGGAGGCTATGAAGAAGCCGGGATCGGATGCCGACGTGGTGCTTCGTGACGGCGACCGCCTTATCGTGCCGCAGTATAACGGTACGGTGAAGATCAACGGTGCGGTGATGTACTCCAACACCGTGGCTTACGAGAAGGGCAAGCGTGCCGGCTATTACATCGACCAGGCTGGTGGTTACGCCGCCGATGCCGTCAAGCGCCGTGCATACATTATATATATGAACGGCAAGGTGGCTAAGGTCGGTCATGGCGCCAAGGTGCAGCCGGGTTGCGAGATTGTCGTTCCTGCCAAGCTGAAGCGCAAGATGTCGACGGCAGAGATGATGAGCATGGGATCAAGCATGTCGTCTATTGCAGCGATGATAGCAACAATCAGTAACATCTTGAAGTAAGGTCAGGTGTTACTGCCGAAATCATGAACATGTCAGAAAACGAAAATGAAGAAAATAGATTTTGTAATAATCCTAAAAAAGGTAAGTGAGAATAGAAAAATTTTCTATATAACACTGCCAATAGTGTTTGTTGTTTCATGTCTTCTTATCTTGTGTGTGCCACGTACATATAGTACAGATACCCAAGTGGTTCCGGAGATAGACAATTCAAAAGGTAGTGGAGCGCTGAGTTCGTTGGCTTCTTCTTTCGGTTTTGACTTGTCTTCAATGCAAACAACCGATGCTATTACACCATTGTTGTACCCAGACCTTATGGAGGATAACAAATTTGTGTCGGAACTGTTTGATATAAAGGTAACAAGTGTTGATGGTGAGATAAACACCACATACTATAATTATCTAGCAAAGTATAATCAATCGCCATGGTGGTCATTGTTGCTTGCTAAAATAAAGACATCGTTCAGTTCGAAGGAAAAGATCGACAAAAAGAGCGAATTTGATCCTTATAATGTAAATAGGTTCAATGATAATATAATGAATCTTATTCGTAGAAATGTTAATATAAGTGTTGATAAAAAAACTGGTGTCATTACTATTGGTGCAACTGCTCAGGATCCGCTTATTTGTAAGACTTTAGCAGACTCAACAAGAAGCCTTATTCTGCGTTACATTATTGAATACCGTACCAATAAAGCGCGTATAGATATGGATTATTATCACAAGTTAGTGATTGATGCCAAGGCAGATTATGAGAAAGCACGTCAGAAGTATGGTAGTTATTCAGATGCCAATTATGATGTGATTTTGGAGAGCTTTAGGAGCAAGCGGGATGATTTGGAGAATGAAATGCAACTAAAATATAATGTATACTCTACAATGAGTACACAATATCAAGATGCGAAGGCACGTGTACAGGAACGTACCCCTGCTTTTACTATTTTGAAGGGAGCTTCAGTTCCGATCAAACCTACTGGTCCGAAGCGTATGTTGTTTGTACTCGCTATGACCTTGTTAGCATTCTTCGTACTAACACTTTGGTCTGTTAGAGAGTATCTGCTTAAAGATTAAGTATAAATCAAAATGGGAGTAAATACAGATACTGCAAATATAAAAGGTAGTCATGTCAATCGTATAACAACCAATACGATATTGCTGTTCTTTCGTATTCTTGTCATCACAATAGTCAACCTATATGCTGTACGTTTGGTGTTAAGTGGTCTTGGCGATGAGGAATATGGAGTTTTCAATGCAGTTGTTGGTGTTGTTATGACGTGTTCGTGTGTCTTTCCGGTATTGGCAGTATCTGTACAGCGATTCTTTTCTTATGTTATAGGAAAAGAAGAGGAACGGAAGATGCAAGAAATATTCTCGGCAAGCATCAATATCATTATCGTATCTATGATTGTTATTGGTTTCTTGTTTGAGACTATTGGTGTGTATGTTATAAACAATAAGCTCCAAATATCGGAAAGTGTACATGGTGATGCTTTGTTGGTGTTTCATTTTGCAATACTTACATTCGTATTCAGTTATCTGCAAATACCTTATACTGCAGCAGTATTCTCGCATGAGAATATGGGGTTATATGCAAAGATTTCATGTCTTGACTGTTTGTTGAAGTTATTGGTGGCGTTTGCTATTGAGTTCGTTTCTACAAGCCGGCTGTTGTTCTATGCTGCGGGGCTTGCTATTGTAGCTTTATGTACTTTGTTGTGTTATGCATTTATTGCCCGTAGACTTTACTCTGAATGTCATTACTGCATAGTACGCAACAAAAGTATTTACAGAGAGTTGCTTTCGTTTTCTGGTTGGACGATGTATGGTGCGTTTGCTGCTGTTGGTATGATGCAAGGTAATACGATATTATTGAATATGTATTTCGGGCCCTTAGCAAATGCAGCTTTTGGGGTGGCTACAAATATCTATAATGCCTTCATTTCGCTTATGAACAGTGTGGTGTTATCTTTTCGTCCGCGTATGATACAGTCGTATGCAGCTGGTGACTATAAGTCGCTGAACATGTTATTTAAGGTGAACAATCTTTTTATAATGTGTTTATTGTCGTGTGCCGCAATTCCCATCATTTTCGAGATGCGAATAATAATGTATTATTGGTTGAAAGATGGAGTCTCTGAGAATATGGTGCTATTTTCACGCCTGTTTATTGTTTACACACTCATATTGTCTATGCATAACCCGATAACAATTATAATTCAGGCATCAGGCATTATTAAGTATTATCATCTGTTGGTGGAGAGTATTATGGTATTAAGTCTGCCACTCACATTTGTTCTATTTAGGTTTGGTATGCCTGCCTATACTGTGTTCTGGTCAATGATAGGTCTTTGTATAATTGCTCATTTTGTTAGAATTATATGTCTTAAATGCAACTATAAAGAATTTTCTGTTCCTACATATTTTGTACAAGTACTATTGCGTGGAGGTGTTGCCGTGGCTTTAGGAGTTGTTGTGGCATATCTGTTGCATACGAGCATAGACTTCGGATTGTTGCGTTTGTGTGTTATGATGGTGGTATCGCCGCTATCTACGTTAGTTTTTGTGTATTTGCTATGCACTACACAAGATGAACGTAGTTATATAAATAGTTTTGTAGCGAAAATATTTAAAAGATAATATGGGTGTAATAATATTAACACTATTCGGAATAGCAATAACACTCGCTTTTCTTGAAGGTAATCTTGAGGAAGCGTCTAAAAAGCGAGCTTATTGGATTTTTTGTGGAATCTTGGTGCTTGTAGCTGGATTGCGTGAGGTTGGTTTAGACCCCGATTCTATAAATTACGAATATGCATTCATTCATTATGATGATGAAGAGCTGTCGACAGCTATTGAATATTCTTACTTTATGATATCGCAGATACTGAGTTCGATAGTAAATGATGTACATATACTATTTTTGTTCTATGCCTTTTGGGGTGTTCTGCTGAAGTTTAAAGCGTTCAGAATATTGTCTCCTGATATGTGGTTTGTGCCTGTAATCGTGTATTTGAGTTTTATTTTCCAGCTTCACGAAATGACACAGATTCGTACGGGTGTAATGTCTGGTCTCTTCTTGTTGGCTATACAACCTATTGCGGAACGCAAATGGGTAAAGTCTTTGTTGCTTATTGGCATCGGAGCTTTCTTTCATATATCTGCCCTTGCGCTTATACCTTTGGTGTTTTTGAGCAATAAGGATATGTCTTTAAAGTCACGAATGATGTGGATGGCTATAGTGCCCATTTCATATATCGTGTATTTTGTTGGCAGCAATTTGCTTGTCAATATACCGATACCTTATATTGAGAATAAACTGATGAATTATGAAAAGACATCAGACACAATGGAGTCAAGCCTTAATGTGTTTGGTCCGTTGCAGATGTTTACAATATTGGTGTATGTGTACCTGATGTATTTTTATGATACTATCAAGGAACATAACAAATACTTTACGGTGATGATGAAAATCTTTGCCCTTAGTATATCGGCATTTGCAGCTTTTGCATTTTTGCCTGTATTGGCTAACCGTATAAGTTATTTATTAAGAATAGTTACAATAATACTTTTCGGCAACATTTATTATACAATACGTCCAAAGTGGGTCGGATTACTTGCTGTAGTGTTTGTATCTATGATTTATATGATATATACATTATCTTATATTTTTGAAATAAAGCTATTGTAGGGGTGTAATTAAAATAAAAATAACTACCTTTGTATATAGAATGAAAAAGTTTAGCATTTGATTTGAAGTTGTATGAGACTATTTGTGGATAGGTATAACGTTCTTATTTGTGGCAATAGTGTTGCGCAGCAAGACGTGTCCGACTTTACTATGGTACTAAAACTTCGATGTGAGTTGTTAAAACATTAAATGAAAAATGAATAAAGCACGTATTATAGCATTATATCTCCCCCAGTTCCACCCCATACCAGAAAATGACAAGTGGTGGGGACCGGGATTTACAGAATGGACTAATGTCGCAAAAGCTAAACCTTTGTTTCGTGGTCATCACCAGCCGCGCATACCTGCCGATTTGGGATTTTATGATTTGCGCTTGGCGGAGACTCGTGAGCAACAGGCCATGTTGGCTCGCGAAGCTGGAATAGAAGGATTCTGCTACTATCATTACTGGTTTGGTGGAGGACGTCAGTTGCTTGAACGTCCGTTCAATGAAGTAGTTGCAAGCGGCAAACCTGACTTTCCGTTTTGTATTTGTTGGGCTAACCATACGTGGAGCAACAAGACTTGGAACCGTAAGTCGGCAATGCAGCAGGATTCTGTACTTATGGAGCAGACTTACCCTGGAACCGAGGACGATATAGCTCACTTCAACTCGTTGCTGCCAGCTTTCCGCGACCCGCGTTATATGACTGTTGACGGAAAACTTATTTTTGTTATTTATGATCCGCTGAAGTTCATTAATATAGAG
>ENA-UEPD01001086-UEPD01001086.1-human-gut-metagenome-genome-assembly--contig:-NODE-1086-length-17060-cov-58.783313_pt1 | contig 17060 bp, 10 predicted proteins | sample MGYA00242895_ERZ507906 | MGnify/ENA primary metagenome ERZ507906 (study PRJEB26167, sample SAMN06115416) | human gut metagenome | host: Homo sapiens | place: China:Guizhou | collected 2015-03-03... | reverse complement strand
TTCTGCAACAGAACCTGATTCCAATAGCTCTTGTCTTCTTCAATAGCCTTTTTCCAATCTTCCTCACGACGGTCTGTAGACACACCATAAATAGTAAATCCTTTATCTTTGAAAGCATTGTACGTCTTCAACAGATAAGGAGTTTCCTTACGACACCAACTACAACCGGCAAACCAGAAATCGACTAGAACATATTTACCCTTGAAATCGTTCAAACTGACAGAATTCCCTTTCAAATCAATTCCTGTTATAGCAGGAGCAACGCTACCGGTAGCACACCTAGCAAATTTATCCAAACCTTCTTGCATTTTTACATATATACCACTTCGCCTGGACGCCTCATCAAAACTGCCTATGAAGTTACGTGCCTCATCAATCTCCTCAACTGTATTAAAAGTATGATTTTGGAAGCGATAAGTATAATAAAGATACAAACCGAAGTATGAGCCTTTATTTTTAGCAATTTCCCCATTTATCAGTTTACGGGTCTGTTCCGAGGCACTCTCATAATAAGGACTGGAAACCTTCCGGATACGCTCCATTTCCTCACGATCCCCTTTTTCACGAGCTTCATAGAACATATGATCCAAAGAATCGAGAACCATACGATTACCTGCTACATATTTCGCTTCTTGCAAGGCTTCGTATTGCTCCTGCAATGCAGACCCTGTAGCATGTAAACTCAGTTGATCATACTTATCCTTACCCAAGGTAAGCTGCATGGATTTGGGTTCCAAAAACAAATTAGCGTATTGCTGTAAATACTCTCCACGCTCCATATTCTGCAAAGAGAAACAATAAAGACCGGCTTGTATAGAATCAGTGGGATAAGCAAACCTACCATCGGTAACAGCAATAGATTTAATCAGTTTCACACTACCATAATGCTCATTGTCTACTTGATATAAATAGATAGAATCAGCCTGGATTCCATCAAGACTACCCTCTAAAGACACAGACTTAGACTCATTGCAAGCATTTAACATGCATAAAGAAACGCCTAATAATAGATATTTTTTATAAATCATAAATTTACTATTTATTAAGAACAGAATCAATCAAAGTACCAATCTCTTCACTTGACGGACGTGGAGCGTATGCATTCACAATATTGAAATCCTTGTCAATCAAAATAAAACGAGGAATATACATGATAGCCCAACTTTCTTTTAAAGCAACATCATTGGAATGATATTGAGTCAATTCTTTCTTATGTCCATCCAAATACCTTAACCAAGGTTTCGTTGTAGTATCTGTAGAAACCGGAAGAAAAACGATATCCTTACCCACATATTTCTTACCTAAAGCCTCAAATGCCGGAGATTCCTGAATGCAAGGCCCACACCAGGTCGCCCATAAATCAATATAAATCACCTTACCCTTAAAATCTGCAAGATGCTTCACATTACCCTCCACATCCAACATTTCAAAATCAATGGCAGGTTGTCCGGGAAGCAACTTGGAAGCTTGAACAATCTTTCCTTCAATTTCTGTTGCAAAATCAGCATTCTTCACTGTTTGCAAAAATGCCTTCGCCTCGTTCACAGTCTGTTCTGAAGCTTCATTTCTCAGATTATCGACTATTTTAGCACAAGCATATAATTCCGTAGTACGCGCAGGAATGGAAATATCCTTAAACCAAAGAGAAGCCAATGTAGAATCTTCCTGATAAGACAAAACATCGCGCACCACAGCTACATTCAGCATATCTTCATTCACAATCTCCTTATATAGCGGAGTTACATCCTGAGTTAATGAAACATTAAACTCATTCCATTTAGCCCGCATCTCTTCTTCATTCTTCACTTCGGCAAACATCCTTGAATAACTTGCATAACAGATATAACTATTGATAATATCCGCTTTGATCCGTGCTGTTTCCAGCTTTTTAAATGCATCAGACACATTACTCAACGTATCCAATGTATGCATACGTATAGCGGCCAAGCTGTCAACCAACGCTTTAGTGGACACAAAATCTCCACGCAAGTTACCACCGGCTTCCAGATAAGAACCACCTTTCGGAAAAAGACGGAACTTCATGTAATTATTGGCTTCGGCTCCGATTCCCGAGAATTCCGCTTCTGTATTTGTCTGAGTTACTTTGATAGTCATGTCATCTCCTGGAGTAAGATACAATGTGTTGCGGCTGATAGTATAATATGTCGGCTCTTTAAGTACAAAAGTAGTATCAAAATAACCGGCAGCATCCGTTTTCAACAAAATATCCCGGCTGTCACCTAGCATAGATGCTGCTCCGTCAAATCTCATACGCACATTCTGGCTACCCATATCAAGCAACTGGCCTTTCAAATGAACCGTATTCGCCAATTCTTGCTTAGTTCCACTGTTACAGGAACCCAGGCAACAGCATAATGCTGCTGTTGCCATCATAATCGTTAGTTTTTTCATTAAAATATCTTTTATCTTATGTTAGGAATCATATCAGGATTAAAACGAAGTACAGAGGGTGGAATAGGCAAAATATATTTAGGACTATTGGGCTCCAATCTGTACTCTACACCATTCACCTCATGCACAATAGTCTTTGCGAATTCAGGTTCACGATTCAAACGTTTCAAGTCAATCAAGCGGGTACAGCCAAGCATAGGCATTTCCCGTCTTCTTTCCTCCAAGACTTTTACCAATGCATCCTTGTTATCACTTGCAACCAAAGGGACATTATCAATAATACGATTATCACGCAAGGTGTTAATATATTCCATAGCTTTGTCTTTACTACCTATACGAGCTTCACACTCTGCTGCTATCAGATACATTTCCGGGGTAGACATAGCCATGTTGGCATAAATATAAGGCGCCCAAAGAGGATAATCCAAATCTATCCCACCTAAATATTTCGTAAAATACAACAGATAACGCTGATCCTTTTCCTGATCATACAAAGAGGCCAATTCTTCAGAAGCATATGCAGTAGCACTAAATCCAAAAGTCCAGGGGGCCAAACGAATATAAATATTTTCCGGGTTCTCATCTCCATCCGGAACATCAATCCTACCAATATATTTATCACGATCCACTACTTTATACGGGAAAAGACTCATCAAAGTTGAATTATTCTGTAATGAGATCACCGCATTCTCCAAAGCTTTTTTGTAATCTCCCATATAAAGATACATACGTGCCAACATCCCATACCCCACCGGCTTAGATGCACGATAGGCATTCAACACCGGTTTTTCCGGTAAATTAGGAGCAGCCTCATCCAGATCCGCCTTAATTTGATCATATACTTCCTGCACTGTAGCGCGCTGCAAATTTGTTTTATTGATATTTTTATCCAACATCAATGGAACGCCAGGATCTGTAGCAGCAGTCGACGGATCGTAATGGTTAGCATAAGCATTAACCAAAGTCAAATACTCAAAAGCACGCCCAACCAATGCTTCAGCCCTCAATTGCTTTTTATGTTCTTCAGTATCTTGAGTAGCCCCCATTATATCATCAATAACTACGTTATAATAATAAATACGATTATAAGAGTATTCCCAAAGACCGTCACTCTCTCCTTCTCCAAAGATTTCACTATTAAACGCATATAAATGCTGCTTCGGCAACTCCAGAGAAACAAATCCTCCAGTCATATCATCTTCATAAGGCATGAAAACATCATCTGTCATAAAGTTAGGATATGATTCAGAAGCCTTTAGCAATTGAGCATAATTCAATAAACGTTCATAGTCTTCACTCTTTTCCGGAATTACAATCCCTTTAGGTTGTATATCCAAATAATCATCACATGACATTACAGGTAACGCCAAACATGCACAAAGTAAAAATTTATATAATTTCATATTTATCTATTCAATCGTTTAAAAATTAAGAGACAAACCAATTGTATAAGTAGTAGGATTCGGAAGAGTCAATGCTCCCCATCCATATCCCGATGTAGTATACGCTTCCGGATCAATATCTCCGTTAGCAGCCCACCACCACACATTACTAATTTGACAAGTCACAGCAGCCGATTCTATAAAATATTTCCTCAACCAATTCTTTGGCAAATTGTAACTCAGTGAGATATCTCTCAATTTAATATAATCTGCCTTTTTTACATGGATGTCTGCCGAATACCATGCCTGCGCATCTGTATAATAAATATTCCTATTAAAAGACGGAGCTACTCCCGGAATATTTTCATCCCCCGGTTTCCTCCAATGGTTTAAAGCCTTACGAGTAAGATTCGCACTTGGTGCACCACCCATATATCCAGCTACAACATCACGTAACACATGCCCGCCATAATATACAAACATAAATGAAAAATCAAAATCACGATAAGAGAAGAAATTTTTCAATGATGCCGTATACTTTGGAGTACGAGTTCCAGAATATACCATATCATCAATAGAACTTACTTTTGAAACTTTTTCTCCTTCTTTATTATACACCAACACATTCCCATTTGTCGGATCAAGTCCTGCATAACGATAACTAAAGACACTATTAATAGGATAACCAACAGCTGCTACATTATATGCACTATAATAAAAAACCGTTTCTTTTGTACCTTCTAAATTTGTCAATTCATTTTTATTATAACTAAACATTAAATTTGTTCCCCAAGTAAAATTCTTATTTTGAATATTTACACTCTGTAATGACAATTCTACACCTCTATTAAACATCGAGCCATAATTTTGCAATAGACTTGCCCAACCCAACGTCGGATCCGCATTACGATTTCCTAATAAATCCGTAGTTTTCTTATAATAATAATCAATACTACCGCTTAAACGAGAATTGAATGCTGAAAAATCAATCCCGACATTGGTAGAAGCCGTTTTCTCCCAACGAAGTTGAGAGTTGGGTGGATTCTGTATATACGAACCAAAATCTCCAACCCATTCATTATATCCGCTATCAACCACAGTCATATACGGCCCTGCATCCTTAGGAACATTACCACCCACACCATAAGTCATACGCAAATTCAAACGATTCAACCACATACAATCTTCCATAAAAGGCTCATTAGCTATCTGCCAACTACCACCAACGGACCACAACGGACGATACTGATATTTAGGATCAGTACCAAATAAATTAGATTGATCGATACGAATACTTCCAGTTAATGAATAACGTTCGTCAAAGGTATATGAACCATTAGCATAAAAAGAAACATATCGGTCTTCTGTATGAGTCAATGCATTATATTCACCATAGACCCAATTAAACGACCCCAACAAAGCTTCAGTACCATTAATAGGAGACATTGCTAACGGATTTATAGGTTTTACTCCCAAGCTATTATCATCATATCCCATATAATAATTCTGCGCACCAGTACGACGCACCAACCGACGTTCAGCACCGCCCAACGCAGATATAGCATGTTTTCCAAATATACGATTAAAGTTCACTTGAGCACGCATTGTATATGAATAAGATTCATAACGGCTTTCATCCAATTGACCACCTTTAGGAACATTCAGTGTAAGGCTTCCTGTTGCCGCATCATATTGAGCTGCATCATTTATCATATTACGCACTGTATATGACATATTACTATATAAAGTACGATTCTTATCATAAGTACCTTCTGTCTGATATTTTAGATCAATATTAAGGCCTTCCAGAAGTTTAAATTTCAATCCTGCATGCAAACGATAATAATTGGAATTATTATGATAGCTTTCTTCTGCACGATTCTTTATCGGACTATATGTTTCATCCATCAAACCTATACTTTGCAAACGTTGCAATTCATAATCTGATTTAGTACGTTGAAAATTAAGTGGATTACCCTGTAGATCCCTTAACATATAATAACTAGGATAACTACTCATCAAGCTGCTATAACTACCTGCTCCATTATCACCCTTTGAACGATAAAAGCTTCCTGTAACTCCAAAATCAGCCGATAACCAATCAAAAAAATCCACATCATCTTTTAGGCTAAATCCTATACGATCTTTACTTTGATACTTTTGATTACCATAATCACCCATATAATTAACAGTAGCCATGTATCTATTTTTATTAGAACCACCAGAAATAGCTAAATTATGTTGATGAACAATACCTACACGCGCAAATTCATCTTCTATTTGTTTACGATTATCATTTGTACGATAAGGTAACAGAGCATCTGCCAATTGACTATCTGTCAGCTGACCTCGTTCATGCTGATACAATAAGTCAACTACCGGATTTACAGCTTGACGCTTATTCAAATTCTCATAAGCCGTATGATAATAATCAAACCCTTCAATCTGCATATCTACCAGCTCGGAACTACTCATCAAATTCAAATAATCAAAATCCGGTTTTGGAGACAACTTAATACTACCATTATAACTTACTTTAGTTTTACCTTCCTGTCCGCGTTTAGTTGTAATAACAATTACACCATTAGCTGCACGGGCACCATAAATAGAACTTGCAGCAGCATCTTTCAATACCGTTATATTTTGTACATCTGTCGGATTTATTGATGCTAAATCACCTTCATAAGGCATACCATCAACTACATACAATGGCTTTGTATTTCCCATATAAGTAGTAATACCACGAATAACAACATCATTACTGTTACTGGAAGTTTTATTTATACCCGCTACCAGTCCTTCAATACGTGACAACACATCCGTTTCCAGTTTACCCTTCGTGCTTTTCTCTGAAATCACAGAATAAGATCCTGTTGCCCGTTCTTTGGACAAAGTCTGATAGCCAGTTACTACAACATCAGCCAATGCAGTGGCATTAGTTTCCATTTTCACATTCACAACTTTCTTACCAGCTTGTACCTTGACTACTTTATCTGCCATTCCAACAAAAGTAAATGACACTAAATCACCAGGAGTAACCTGCAAACTATACCGACCGTCTATATCGGTTACAGTACCCTGACTTGTACCTCCAATCATAATGGTAGCCCCAATAATACTTTCTCCGGTTTCATCCGTAACTACACCTGTCATATAAAAAGGCTCATGTTTTCCGGTTGTTTTCTCAGCCTTTGAAGGTAAAATAAGAATCAAATTTCTTTTTACTTCATATCGTAACGAAGTCTGTTTACAAAAATCGTCCAAAACTGCATTCAAAGGAGTTTCGGTATAAGATAAACTTACCCGTTTTCCTGAATCAATATTTTCTTCATCGTAAACAAAATGGATCTTTGCTTCCCTTTGCAGTTGATCCAAGGCTGTTCTGATTAAAACATTGTTTACATTGATAGTCACCTTAGTATCCGTTTGGGCAAACGCTTCGCCCACCGAACAACAAAACACTATCAATGCAACAAAGCATTTCACCATGAGGCCTTTGCGACAGATAGTTTCGCTCAAAAGTTTTGTACTCATAATTGTTTGTTGATTTATTATTTAAAAAAGTCAATTCTCTCCTATCATTTTGCTTTCTCATTCATGTTTATCTTCAATATAAATCGTTTCTCCTTCGCGAGTAAAATGTACATTAGACACTCTCTCAATCACTTCAATAGCAAAATTCAACTCTTCATCCCTGAAAATGATACCTGCAAATCTTTTATCTTTCAAAGATTCATTTTTAAAATAGATATCTACATTATACCACCGTGACAGTTGGGCAACAATTTCAGACAAAGACGTATTACGAAACTCATAATTTCCTTTCGCCCAGGAAGTAAATAGATAAGCAGGCACATCACGTGTCACTATATCATCATTATTCGGTTCAATAACCGCTTGTTGGTCAGGATTTAACACAACCGAAACTTTAGTTGTACTTACTTTGATACGCCCTTCTGCAAGAGTCGTATATACCTTATAATCAGGATAAGCAGATATATTAAAACTTGTACCAAGTACCTCCACCGAATGTCTGTTTGTATGAACTATAAAGGGGTGCTTAGCATCTTTCGCCACTTCAAAAAAAGCTTCCCCTTCTAGGAAAACTTCTCTTTTTTCTCCAATGAAAGAAGTTGGATAACGCAAAAGACTTTCAGCATTCATCCATATCCTTGTTCCATCCGATAAAATCAACTGATATTCCCCTCCTCTTGGAATAGCCAATGTATTAATCTGAGGAGTTGAAGAAACCTCTTCCACTTTTCTATAAGTCAATAATTGATTGGCATTATTATTGATTACAGTAGAATTTGCATTAGAAATCGTACCCTTTTTAACAGACAGATCCACTTTTTCTCCATTCTCTAAAGTAAGGATAGCCTTGCGGCTGCCTGTTTCCGGAAATGAAACCACAGCAGCCACTACGGCCTCCTTGTTTTGTGTGTTATTGTGAAGAGAGAATATGTGACTGACTCCTAAAATAAGAAAAAGAAAAGCTGCCGAGGCTGCTACACAATATAAACTGAGACGGTGATTCTTTCTTTTTTGAAGCTTATATTGCAGGTTTTCCCATGAACGTTCATGATCATATTGACAACGAAATTCTTCTTTTCGCTGCGCTATATAATATTCAAAAGACTTTTTGTTCTTTTTTGGATTCTCTTTGTTCATTGATTACTTTCTTTTAATAAAAGAGAGTCCAAATTAATAAATGGGTGACAGAAAAAGAAGAAAAATTTAATTTTAGTAAAACAGTGAGTGCAGATTGTATTCTTTTCTTAATTGTTTCAATGCTCTTGTCAGATGAGTTTTTAGGGTATTCACAGAAATATGAAGTTCCTCAGCAGCTTCTTTATATTTCTTATTTTCCATAATGACAGCTCTCACCACTTGTAATTCCTGATGAGGTAATTTTTGTAGTTTTTCCAATAATAACTTATTTCGTTCCTCTTGCTCCTCTTCATCTATAGACTCTTCAGGAATACCCATATCAATGCCTGAGAGTTCTTCCATAGACAACATGTTGTTTTTCTGCAAAGCATTGATGGCCGCATTCCGCACAGACAAATAAAGATAATAACGAAGATTCTGATTTATTTTCAAATAATATTTCTTCTCCCAAAAATAGATAAAGAAATCCTGCACAATATCTTCAGCCATCTCAAAAGAATCAGTCAGCTGCACCGCATATATACATAATTTCATGTGATAAGCATCAAATAATAAACGAAAAGCCTCCTTAGGAGATGTCTGGAACAACTCCAAGATATACTTATCCTTTTCGCTATTATCTTTCAAATTTATCATCATGATAATACACTAATAGACATAAAAACTGAAAAAGGTTCTATAAATCATTAGATTTACAGAACCTTTCATAGGTGAAGGGGTGACTAGTGGGATTCGAACCCACGACATTCAGAACCACAATCTGACGCTCTAACCGACTGAACTATAGTCACCATGTTAGGCTTTCCTTTCGAAAGCGATGCAAAGGTACTGCTTTTTTTTATATCTGCAAACTTTTTGAGGAAAAATTATTCAAAAAAATACTCTTTTATGCCTCCATTCGATTTTCCTAATAAATTTTCAGTTCCTTTCAAGAAACGTTTCATCACATTAAGTTCCTCATTATTAATGGATTTATTAATAAAAGTAACAGGATATAATTCAAAGTTCTTTTTTTTACTTAAAACAGGTCTTGAAGTCCAAACCAATGCATATTCACAATCCGCTAAACGGGTTATTCGAAAAATCCGTTGCAACTTCAATCTTACCATAGCTCCTCCATCCGTTTTTTCTTTCGACATATTTGAGATAAAATTACCTAATGAATAAACAATGACATGCCGGGCAGGAGTCCGGGGGTCTTTTACAATTTCCATAGGCTGGAGTACATGCGGATGCGAACCTATTACATGATCAACTCCTTGTTCAATCAACCAGTTAGCCAATTCACACTCCGATCGTTCAGGGAACGAACAATATTCCACTCCCCAATGCATACAGGCTATAATAACATCAGGAAGTTTTCTGCGTGCATCAAGAATATCTTTTTTTATTTGTTCCCGATTAATATAATTCACCACATTCGGAGCATCAGTCTTCAAGCCATTCGTTCCATAAGTATAGTTCAACAATACAATTCTAAAACCATTCTTCTCAATCAATAACGGGTAGTTCTTATGACGTTCTTCCGGGTTCCTATAGGTTCCAGCATGATGTATTTTCAAAGAATCCAACATCAGAATAGTACGTTCCAACCCCAACTTCCCCTTATCCAGACAATGATTGTTAGCGGTCAGCAATACATCAAATCCGGCTTCCTTTATAGCATGAAGATATTCGTCCGGAGCACTGAACGCCGGATACCCTCTATAAGGCTTTCCTCCCAATGTCACCTCTAAGTTCCCTATAGCCATATCCGCCTCACTTATTTCTTTCTTCACATGACGGAAGCAATCATTATAATTATACCCGTCTCCTTGCCTGGCTGCATCAATTTGAGCCTGATGTTGCATCAAATCACCGACAAACAACAAAGAGATCCGATCTTGCGCCGATAGCGACAAACCAAACCATAGCAAAAAAAGAATGAAGATCTGTTTCATCTATTCTAACATTAAAGGGTACAAGATAGGAAAAAATTCGTAAAGAACAAAGTTCTACACTAATTTACAGTTTTCATACGCTTGAATTCCGTAGGAGCAACCCCGAACTGTGCCAACAGGCTTCACTATCCTGCACCCGTTCTGAAACAGCAGTACCATCGTTTTTTTCAAGCGAATAATACAAATAAAAAATTAGAAAGAGGGTCTACAAGCGTTTGCAACAAATCTTTATATATCACACACATGCCTTATTGATGACAATGACCCCAACAGAAACCACGTCAGCAAGCATGCCAACCGCCAGTCCAAAAGACAAGGACATTTAAAAAAAAGACCAAGACGTTTTTAAAAAAGACGGCGGCCTTTTAAAAAAAGCTCGTCATCTTTTTTAAAAATGACCTGATCTTTTTTACCACAGCCGGAATCCGCCATATTCCATAAAGGTACAAATCCTCCATGCGCACTTCTTACAAAAAAAACCTAAAAATAGCCTACTTTACATCAAAACGGAATATCCTATAAAAAGTATATATATAACTGCATTCAAGCATTTTATGCAAAATTCAGCTTCACAATACAGTGAGGGCATAAGAGCATAAGTGAGAGCAATATTTTTTACCCTCACCATCTAAATCTTTTATAATAAACCTATTATACATGCAGTGAGGGCATGAGGGCATAAATGTCCCGAACTTCCCAGCGAGAAAGACCTATACATCAAGGACACTCCCGAAAGTATGATTACTCCGAAGAACAAAATAATCTTTTAAGAGCGAAAATCCTTCCTTATGATTTTACAGGTAAGTCCGAAAAGCAGGCATAACTTTTGTTCATGAAAACAAGTGTGTCAAAAGCAGGTCAGCTTATCCTGTAAGCATTACCAAACTTTTGACACATTCTTTTTTTATCCATCAAGCTTCGCAAAGCATGTGGCACTTATTTGTAAATGGCCTTTTTTCCAGCCAGCAACGTATTCTTCATTAAAGATACAATAGTCATAGGTCCCACACCACCCGGAACGGGAGTGATATAAGAACATTTGGGAGCCACTTCATCAAATTTCACATCTCCGGTCAGTTTGAATCCGGATTTCTTTGTGGCATCCGGCACACGGGTAGTACCCACGTCAATAACCACCGCACCTTCTTTCACCATCTCAGCCTTCACAAAATTCGGCTGACCCAGTGCAGCAATGATAATGTCAGCTTCCTGACATTCTTTTACCAAATCCTTGCTGCGGCTGTGACAAACAGTTACAGTGGCATCACCCGGATAAGCTTTCTGCATCATCAGGCTCGCCATAGGCTTACCCACAATATTGCTACGGCCCAATACTACACACTTCTTTCCCTGTGTTTCAATATGGTAACGTTTCAGCAATTCCAGAATACCATTAGGCGTAGCGGATACATAGCAAGGAAGGCCAATGGACATACGTCCTACATTGATAGGATGGAAACCATCCACATCTTTACGATAGTCAATGGTTTCAATCACTTTCTGCTCGGAAATATGCTTCGGTAAGGGAAGTTGTACGATAAAACCATCCACGTCAGCATCCTCATTCAGTTCTCTGACCTTTGCCAGTAATTCTTCTTCCGTCACATCTGCTTCATAACGGATCAGACTGGATTTGAAACCACATACTTCACAGGCCTTTACTTTAGCCGCCACGTATGTCTCACTTCCCCCGTCGTGTCCAACGAGGATTGCAGCTAAATGGGGACGCTTGCCACCTTTAGCCACGATTCCGGCAACTTCCGCAGCAATCTCCTGCTTCACCAGTTCCGAAATAGCTTTTCCATCAATTAGTTGCATACTATTTATTTATAAATAATCCATTGAGCAACAAATGTAGCATAAATCAGCCACGTTGCATAATAAAAAAAGGAGAAAGTTCCGCACTTTCTCCCTACCTGTTTATTTAAACCTTACTTTTTAAGTTTCGGTATCATCTTACCCATCTTGCTACCGGTCACCATCTTCATCATCTTGCGGGTCTGGTCAAACTGCTTCAGCAGACGGTTTACCTCCTGAATGCTGGTTCCACTGCCTTTGGCTATACGCGTACGACGTGTTCCGTTCAGGATTTCGGGATTTGTACGTTCCTGCGGAGTCATGGAATAAATAATCGCCTCAATACTCTTGAATGCATTATCATCGATATCAATGTCTTTAATCGCTTTACCCACACCCGGAATCATGGAAGCCAACTCTTTCAGGTTACCCATCTTCTTTATCTGATGAATCTGGCTCAAAAAGTCATTGAAGTCGAACTGGTTTTTGGCAATCTTTTTCTGAAGACGCTTTGCCTCTTCCTCGTCATATTGCTCCTGCGCACGTTCTACCAAAGACACGATATCACCCATACCGAGAATACGGTCTGCCATACGTGCAGGATGGAACTGGTCGATAGCATCCAACTTTTCGCCGGTACCCACAAACTTGATAGGCTTATTCACAACGGTACGAATAGAAAGAGCGGCACCGCCACGGGTATCACCATCCAACTTGGTCAGCACAACACCGTTAAAGTCCAGACGTTCATTAAATTCACGGGCTGTGTTCACCGCATCCTGACCGGTCATTGAATCGACAACGAACAATGTTTCATCCGGATTGACCGCTTTCTTAATCGCCTCAATCTCATTCATCATCTGTTCGTCGATAGCCAGACGACCGGCTGTATCGACAATAACCAAATCATAACCTTTCGCTTTTGCTTCATGAATAGCGTTCAATGCAATCTGCACCGGATTCTTGCTGTCCAATTCACTATATACAGGAACCTCGATTTGTTCTCCCAATACTCTTAACTGTTCGATAGCAGCGGGACGATAAACGTCACAAGCCACCAACAGCGGCTTACGGTTCTTCTTGGTTTTCAGCATACGGGCCAGTTTACCGGAGAAAGTAGTCTTACCGGAACCTTGCAGACCTGACATCAGGATAACCGCCGGACGACCTTCCAACACCAATTCGGCAGTCTCACCGCCCATCAATGCAGTCAGTTCATCATGTACAATCTTTACCATCAACTGGCTGGGCTTCACAGCCGTAAGCACATTCTGCCCCAAAGCTTTTTCTTTTACAGTATCAGTAAAGCCTTTGGCGACCTTATAGTTCACGTCAGCATCCAACAAAGCTTTACGCACATCCTTCAATGTTTCCGCTACATTAATCTCGGTGATTTTTCCCTCACCTTTCAGAATCTTAAAAGACCGTTCCAGTCTCTCACTTAAATTATCGAACATATATCTTTAATTATAAATTACGAATTATGATTGCCTGTCCTTCTTTACTAACCTTCAGAATAACAACAGGGTGCAAAAATACAAAAAACTTATGAACCTTATATCTTTTTATTCTGCCATTTTGCTTTTTTCAAATAAATAATGCTGCTAAGCAGTAACAAACTATAGTACACCACCTCTATAGAAAAACAAACAGAAACCGGTGCTTTCACCACCATGCCTATCCATAGAATGTAAAGGGCGTAGAATACCAAAGTCCCCATTTCAAGTATCAGAGCAGCCTGCGTATTTCCAGTTCCCGAAATGGCATTGAAATAAATATTCGCCACTGATGCAATAATCATCGCTCCGGCAATGACATACAACGAAGGCACAGACTCTACCAGCAACGCCGGTTCGTTGGTGTAGACCGAAAGCATGGCATGAGGAAAAAGCACCACCACCGCCACACAGACCACCATAATGAGAAACGACATCCGGGCTATACGCCAAATCAAACGCATGACATGGGTTATCCCCCCCGCACCAATCAGATTGCTGACCAATGAATTGGTAGTAGTAGACAATGCCTGAACCGGAATGAGCATCACAATATAGATACTACGCACGATATTGGCAATCGCCAGCTCGCGTTGACCCAACCGTTCTATCGCGATGAAAAAGACAAACCAAGTAGCCATGGCCAAAAAATATTGTATCATGGTAAAACACGAAATACTCAGAATTTTTCCCAATAAAGAAAAGTCAATCTTCTGCCAGTGATTCAAGCCGAATTTCTTAAAATCCACCTTTGCGTAGGTATAAATCAAGAAAAAAGCCAATGAAGCGGCTTCAGCCATCACCGAAGCGACAGCTGCTCCTTTAATCCCCATCTCCGGCATTCCAAACTTACCGAAAATCAAAATATAGTCCAACAGCACATTCACCAATGCCATGACCACTGCATTCATTGTCAGCACCTTAGTACGTGTAATACCAATATACAGCGCACGGAACATCACGTTGACAAAGGCGAAGAAAAAGCCCCAAATACGCCAGTTGAGAAATTCCATGGTAGCATCAAAAATGGAATCAGATGAAATGAGCAAGCGGACAATGGATGGGGCCAAAAGATGTGTCAGCCCAAACATGAGCACCGCCAATCCCAGCAAGAATGTCCCTCCCTGTATCATTACGGGACCCACATCTTTGTAACGTCCTTCTCCATTACGACGAGCAATCAAGATTTGTGAACCGACACTAAAACCGAAAGCAATAGTGAAGACACAGATATAAAACAATCCACCCATGGCGGAAGCTCCCAACTCGACTTCTCCTACCCTGCCTAGGAAAGCAGTATCTGTCACATTGATAATGTTTTGCGCCAATAATCCGAGAAAAATCGGATAACTTACGTTCCATATTTCTTTGTTGGTATACATATATTTTTTTTGCATTGAGTAAAAGAGTTGCAAAGATACTACATTCTTTTCAATCCGGTGTTCTGAATGGAGTGAAGAAACCGTAAACAGACCAGGAATTTACTTAGCGGACAGGCGTGCCGGAACAAATATATCACAAAAGCATCAGCACGCTCCTTCATTCCACAGTTCCTACCAATCAATCACACAAATAAAAAAAGGATATTCATCATCCAAGTAAATAGTTTCTATTGAAACAGTTGATTTTTCAATAGACGACACAAATAATTGCACAAAAGGTTTGCCCGTGTGTTATTTTATCCTACCTTTGCGCCCACAAACAAAAAATCAAGTAATAAATGAAGAAACTATTATTAATTAGTGCAGCGACACTAATCGTTTCAAATTCAACTTTCGCAGGAGGTATTTTAACCAATACAAATCAACATGCAGCTTTTCTCCGTATGCTATCCCGTGGTGCTACAACAGAAATAGACGGTGCTTTATCTAATCCTGCCGGCCTGGCTTTCTTGCCCAAAGACGGATTCCATGTAGGATTGAGCATTCAGAGCGCTTATCAGACTAGAAATATTGATGCCAGTTTTATGACATACAATGGCGTTAACGCCACAGGTCCTACTGTTGCAGACAAGCCTTTTGAAAAATATTACGAAGGAACAGCCGCCGCACCGGTTATCCCCAGCCTCTTCGCCGCATATAAAAAAGGTGAGTGGACAATTTCAGGATTCTTCGCCATCACTGCCGGAGGTGGAAAGGCGTCTTTTGATGACGGACTGCCTATGTTCGACGCCTCAGCTATGGCAGGTATTTTTCAAGAAGGTTTAAAAGCAGAAAAACCTACGATTATAACTCCTGATATGTATGATATTACAAGTGCCATGGACGGTAAACAATATATTTATTCTTTGCAGCTGGGATTATCCTATAAAGCTACCGAATGGCTTTCCGTATTCGGTGGAGGTAGAATGAACTACTTTACCGGTGGCTACAAAGGCTTTCTGAACGCTATTGTAAAAGGAACAGACACAAACCTGTTGCCTCTTGCTCTAGACTGTGACCAAACCGGCTGGGGACTTACTCCTGTTATCGGTGTAAATGCTAAACTGGGTAAACTGAACATTGGTGCCAAATATGAATTCAAGACCAACTTGAATATCGAAAACAATACAAAGAATATAGAATATCCCCGGACTCCTGAAGGTGAAGCAATGATAGCTCCTTACAAACACGGTGTAAACACCCCCAATGACATCCCAGCCATGCTCTCTATCGCAGCCGCCTACGAATTCCTTCCGGTACTTCGCGCTTCTGTAGAATATCATTTTTATGATGACAAAAATGCAGGTATGGCAAACGGCAAACAAAAATATCTGACTAAAGGAACCAATGAATACTTGGCAGGTATTGAATTTGATGTAACCAAGCAACTAACCCTCAGCTGTGGTGGACAAATCACTGACTACGGACTATCAGATAACTATCAATCAGATACCAGTTTTTCTTGTGATTCTTACTCTTTGGGAGTCGGAGCCAAAATAAAGATGAACAAACACCTCAATTTAAATGTTGGTTATATGTGGACTAATTATGAGGATTATACAAAAAAATCAACCAACTATAACGGAACCGGACTACCCGGAACAAATGTATATAGCCGTACCAACAAAGTGTTCGGTTTAAGTGCAGATTATAGTTTCTGATTCCTGTATATGAAATAAGAACAAGACCATGTCCAAATAACTGAGGCATGGTCTTGTTTTATAAAAAACTCCAAAGAAACTGATAATCCTTCAGCTGCACCCGCAACTGTTTCAGCGACCGGGTGATATGAAATTCTACAGTCTTTACAGAAATATCCAGCCGCAAAGCAATTTCCTTGTTCGGTAAATTTTTCATCCGGCTCAAAATAAACACCTCCCTACTTGTAGGAGGCAATTCACTAATGGCTTCCTGCACCAAAGCTTGAATCTCATCACAAAA
>ENA-UEPD01001085-UEPD01001085.1-human-gut-metagenome-genome-assembly--contig:-NODE-1085-length-17074-cov-9.227628_pt1 | contig 17074 bp, 16 predicted proteins | sample MGYA00242895_ERZ507906 | MGnify/ENA primary metagenome ERZ507906 (study PRJEB26167, sample SAMN06115416) | human gut metagenome | host: Homo sapiens | place: China:Guizhou | collected 2015-03-03... | reverse complement strand
TACTTAGGACAGAATACAATGTGATATTTACAGGAATATACGATGTTACGGTTTGAATGATATACTCTGTTCATATTTGTATTATACTATACTTTAGTAGTTAATACAATAATTAAGGAGGGAAAAAGTTGTCCGCCTTCAATTGCTTACGCAAATTAGGCGGACGCGCCTTATATCCCCAGCCCTAAAGGGCGGGGTTTTACGGCGCTTTCGATAAGTGAAGTTTCAGCCTGCTGCGCGGAACGTTAGATGCTGGTTCCATCCCTTCGCCTCGTACATCGAACTTCAGCCTGAATACAGTGAGTGGGGAGAGACATCATCTATAAGCGAAGCTTCAGCCTGCTGCGCGCAGCGTTAGATGATGTCTCTCCCCACGTCTCGTTTCCTCGAATCCCTTGACTTTTCCCCCCACATATACTATGATAAAAGTAATAAGTAAAAACATATCTGTTTACTATACTTTAAAGGAGCCTTTCCCATGCCCGCACCTCGTCTCGCCCCCGGCGACATTCCCAAAAAAGCCATGACTTACATCCTCCAAGGCCTGCGCACGATCCGATACGGCGAGATTGTCCTTGTCGCGCAGGACGGCGTCCTCATGCAGGTCGAGTGGAGCGAGAAGCGCCGCCTTGACTGCTGGCAGGAGAGCGAAGACGGCGAGAACGCTTACACGGAGCGCGCCCTCACAGACCTCGCCGCGCGCATCCGCAAGGACTTTGGCCTGCTCCAGTACGGCAAGCTTGTCCTCATCATCCGCAAGGGCCGCCTGCTGCAGCTCGAGCGCACCGAAAAACAGCGCTTCACCGGCCTCGACGGCGAAGGCATCTGATCATCGGATGCCTCGCCGCGGCTGGGAAGCGCTGCTCTTCTTTCTATACGGATTTACTTTTCTTCGTGTTTCTCCTTGCTGAGCCAGCGGGAGGCGCGGAGTTTTTTTATAGTCTCCATGCGGTCTTTGTAGATATCCTCGATGACGAGCTTGCAGATGACGATGAACGGCACCGCGAGGAACATGCCCGCGGCGCCGAGCACCTCGCCGCCGAGGATGATGCCGAGGATGATGGCGACCGGATGCAGATTGAGCGACTTGCCGATGAGCGTCGGATAGACGGCATTGTGGTTGACCTGCGTCAGGATGAGATAAAAACCTGCCGTCTGGATGGCAATCCACGGGTCCACCGTCGCCGTCAGCAGGATACCAAAGATGGAGGCGACCGTCGGGCCGAGCACCGGCACGAACTCGCTGATGCCCGAGACCATCGCGAAGACCGAGGCGTAGGGCAGGCTGCGCGCCGTGTAGTAGAGGAAGACGACCGTCGCCGTCAGGCAGCAGATGACGAGCTGGCTGCAGATGTACGTGCGCAGCGCCGAGAGGATGCGGTTGAAGAGCGCGAGCACGCGGCTGTAGTCGCGCGTCGGGAAGAGGCTCGCAAGGTAGACCTTGATGTCATCGCCGTCCTTGAGCAGGTAAAACGTGACAAAGAGGATGATGACCATGTCGATGAACTTGCTGAAGATCGAGAGCAAGACCGTCAGCGACGATTTGAGCGCATCGACGCTCGCCGCCTTGAGCTCAAGCCAGAACTGCTCGAACTCATCTGTCAGGTAGGCATTGTCGTGGATCAGCGGCATCTGCTGCAATTTCTCCGTGATCTGCGGGAAGTCCGTCACGAAGCGCGTGAACGTCGGGATGAACGTGCTCGAGACGAGCAGCACGAGCCCGAGGCAGATCAGGAGGAAGGTGCCGAGCACGATGGCCGCCGCGAGTCCGCGGTTCAGATGGCGCTCGAGCCGGTCGACGAGCGGCGTCAGGAGCAGCTGCAGCAAGAGTGAGATGAAGATGATGAATGCCAGCTGCGGCAAGAACCAGAACGTCGACAGCAGGACCGTGAACGTGACGCCCAAGAGGATGGACGTCCGGTAAGTCTTTAAATGCATGTGCGATTCTCCTATAATAATCGAAAAATGATAACTGATTCGATTATACCACAGGGCCCGCCGAAGGAAAAGAAAAGGGACTATGTAACTCAGTAACAGAACGCCGGGCGATTCTCTGCTATACTGAAGTCAGAAAGCAAGAGAGCCGCAAGCGGGCGGCAATACTTCGATAGATTGACAGATGGAAGGATAGTGGTTTTATGACGAAGGAACGCAGGATAAAAGATGTCATCATCATTGGCGCGGGCATGGCCGGGCTCACAGCGGCGCTCTACGCGGGGCGCTCGAACCTCTCGACGCTCGTGCTCGAGAATGCCATCGTCGGCGGGCAGATTGCCAATGCCGTCGGCATCGAGAACTATCCGGGCTTCACGAGCGTCAGCGGCAGCGACCTCATGGCGACCGTCCAGCAGCAGGCCGAGAATGCCGGCGCCGAAGTCGACGAGTTCGACATGATCGAGCGCGTAGACCTCAAGGGCACGCCGAAGATCGTCGAGACCCAGAGCTACATCTACGAGGCGAAAGCCGTCATCATCACCTCCGGCATGGAGCGCCGCAAGCTGCCGCTCAAGGAAGAGCCGAAGTACAGCGGCCACGGCGTCCACTACTGCGAGCTCTGCGACGGCCACATGTATCAGGGCAAGACCATTGCCGTCATGGGCGGCGGCAACGCTGCCGTCGACGCCGCGAACTTCCTGACGAAGTACGCGAGCGAGCTCTATCTGATTCATCGCTCCGCGCTGCGGGCCGACAAGATCTCACAGGACAAGCTCTACGCCAATCCGAAGGTCAAAGTCCTGCTCGAGACTGAGGTCCGGGCGCTCCACGGCGAGGGCAAACTGACGAGCATCACCATCTACGACAAGGCGAAAGGGGAGGAGCGCGAGCTGCCCGTCGACGCCATCTTCGTCAATATCGGCGTCGTGCCGAACACCCACCTCTTCGAGGGCCAGGTCAAGATGACAGAGAGCGGCCGCATCCTCGCCGGCGAGGACTGCCGCACGAATCTCCCCGGCGTCTTCGCCGCTGGCGACGTCCGCGAGAAAGAAATCCGCCAGCTGACAACAGCAGCCGCCGACGGCACCACCGCCGCCCTTCTCGCCGAAAAGTACATCGAATCCCTATAAGCCGTCCCCATCACGAATTAGCAATCATCATCTATGTATAGGAGGAATCCCAAATGGTCAAAGTCTATTCCATCACCCAGTGCCCCTGGTGCGACAAAGTCAAGAAATACCTCAAATCCAGAGGCGTAGCCTATGAAGAGCACAACATCGAGCTCAGCGACGCCGACCGCGACGAGTGCTACAAGATCTCCGGCGACCTCATCGTCCCTGTCACCACCGTCAACGGCAAAGACTTCGTCGTCAGCTTCGACAAAGCCAAGCTCGACGCCCTGCTCGGCCTCTGATCCCACAATCACACATTCTCTCTCTCCTAATCAAAAGCCAGCCATTTTCAGCTGGCTTTTTTCATCTGCACCGCATATAATGGAAAACAAGAACATAGAGCATTTTGCTTTTCAAGCAGGTGAGATTGATGAAAGAAATACAATTAAGCAATCCTCATAAAATCCATAAATGGCACCAGAAAGCCCAGGGCATCGTCGAGTACGCCCTGATCCTAGCCTTCATCGTCGGCATCGGCGCCGCCATCTTCGCCAAGGGCGGCTTAGCCGAAGCCGTCAGCGACGCCTACTTCCAGATCTCCAAGACCATTGCCTACGCGTTGGACAACACGACCGCCGGCCATCAGCGATTCGCCCAGAACCAGCTGGAGCAAGGCCTCAAGAATGCAATAACATCCGGCAAGGTTGTGCTGGGCAATAATGCATGGGTGGAGATTGACCTTCAATCTGAGCTGAACAGCGATATCGATGCGAATGCAGATGGTGGCAAAGGAGAGTATGTAACAGTCAATGGTAAAGGCTATACCAAGTTTACAGGCCTCTGGAAAGCTACAGGACTAGACCCCAGCCGCATCGCGCTAGATGATGCCGACAAGGGTTCTTGGGCAGGCGTGAGGATTGCACGAGTTGGCAATTCAAACCAGTATACGGTTTACTACTTTAATGGCACGGCATCCAAGGTACAGGATGAGACCAAGGGGTATTATACGGATACGAACTACATGCAGCAGCATTTCGACAACGGCCAAACCCCAACGACATGGACCCCATAAAAGCCTTCCCCGCATACGGGGAAGGGGAATCGCGAAGCGGTGGAAGAGGCTTTCATCTTGCATCTCTCTTGCTCGCATGATATAATAGATATAGAAAAAGAGGCCACCGTAGACGGTTGCCCTCTACATGTTAGTCAAAATGACCGCGAAGTTTGGGCGCTGGGCGGTCATTTTTTTGTGCTTTTATCTTTGCCGAGGGTGTATCCCAGGGAAAAGCAAGCAATTGCGAAGCTGATGACTTCAATGACAGTACTGTACATATTCGTATCAAGCATGCAAATCCCCTCCTTCCAGTTGAGATCTGCCGCAGAGCGACAGTCACTGTGGAGGGCGTACAAAAATCCCTCCATACATCAAAACTCAATTTGACACAGAGGGCAACCGCCTACCGTTGGTGGCCATCGAGAGCAGAGATGCTCCCGATAGTTTTATTATAGCATACGCATGCTGCGGAAGGGAAGGTACGGGATGGCCCGTCCATCTTGCATCTCCCTTGCTCGCATGATATAATAGACATAGGAAAAGAGGCCATCGTAGACGGTTGCCCTCTACTGGTTAGTCAGAATGACCGCACAGTTTGAGCGCTTGGGCGGTCATTTTTTTGTGCGTTTATCCCTGCTTGGGGGATACGGCGGAAGAAAATGCGGGCAAATTTGACAGTTTCGCGAAAATCATGTAAAATTTTCTTGTATAACTATGACATTGACTATGACAGGATTTCATTTTGGAGGGACCTACATGAAAAAATCAGCACTGTTGACGGCGGCACTGCTCCTCGTCAGTTCTTCCTATGCGATGGCAGCTCCGATCAACCAGATGGCCAATCATGAGACGGCTATCGGCGTTGGCACGAAGGAGAGCTACATCGAGCACAAAGTGACGAACAAGGCAACGGCCGGCTTCCAGTATGCCGACCGCGATGAGAAGGGCGACCACAAGGACGCCTATCTGCAGTATGATATCATCGGCTCCGAGCTCAAGGTCATCGGTGGCTACCGCTGGAATCTGCCGAACGACAAGGACAACGCCTTTGCCGGCGTCGCCGTGAGCACGCCGAAGGTCTTGGGCTTCGACGCCTATGCCTCCTATGTTGCAGGCAAGGACTTCAATGAGACGCAGGTCGGCGTCAACAAGAACCTGCTGTTCAACGTAGACCTCAACGTCAACTACCACAACTTCAAGCCGGATGAAGGCAGCCGCGAGAACGGCGTCGGCGTCGGCGTGTCCGTCAAGTTCTGACAATTGAAATGCAAAATTGCATAAAAAAAGAAAGCCCGCAGTACTGCGGGTTTTCTCATATATGCGATTCGCATGCTTGCCATGCTGTTCATGCGAGATTGCATAGGGCCGAGCACGGCTTGCTGCTTCGCGCTCTGCTGCGAGCTTATTCTGCATCAAAGAGCGGCAGCGGCTCGAGGAAGATGATGTCGTCGCGCTTGGCGGCATCGCCCTCGGCGAGCACGCAGGCCTGGCCGATGACCTTGCCGCCGGCCTTCTCGGTGAGCTCCACGAGCGCCTTCATCGAGCCGCCCGTGCTGATGACATCGTCGAGCAGCAGGACGTTCTTGCCCTTGATGCGCTCGATATCCGTGCCATCGAGGCAGAGCTTCTGCGTACCCTTCGTCGTAATCGAGACATCGTCGACCCAGAGCGCGTTCTCCATGTACGCCTTGACCGACTTGCGCGCGACGATGTAGCGGTCCATGCCGAGTGCACGGGCGAGCTCCTCCGCAAGCGGGATGCCCTTCGTCTCCGCCGTCAGCACGTAATCCGTCTCGGGCGGCACCTTCTTCGCGAGCTCCCGCGCACAGGCGTCCGTGAGCTCCACATCGCCGAGCATGACAAAGCCCGCGATGGCCAGCTTGTCCGTGACATTGAGGATGGGCAGGTTGCGCGTGCAGCCTGCAATGTGTAACGTATAATATCGATCTGCCATTTGAGCACCTCTTCATCTTATGTATACTACCACCTTACATTATACTATGATGAAGCAGGCGGTGCAAATGCGTTCAAGCGAAAGAGCCCGCAAAAATAGCAGATTCAGCAGATTCATGAGAATTCATCATGATTATGAGAAAAGGAGATACCATAAATGAGTGAAATGCATGATATACACGACAACGATGAAGCACAGGAAGTCAGCGAAGAGCAGCGCGCCATCGACCAGATCACCCACATCCTGCTCCACGCCCTCACAGAAGACGGCATCGGTGAGCAGCTCGAGCACGCCAAGTCCCAGCAGGACGTCTACAAGCTTCTGCAGACCCTGCCGTACTTCAAGCTGACCTTCGAAGAATTCCAGCTCGGCATCCAGGCCCTGCGCCAGCAGCAGGAAGAGATCCATCAGGGGTAACAAAAAAGGAGATGCAATCGCATCTCCTTTTTCATTTCTATCGATTCTGTCGACGTGGCACGCCCCTCAGAGCTTCTTTTCCGTCAGCACCATCTCGAGCGCGTTGAGCACGTTGTCGATGTCTTCTGCCGTGATGACGAGTGGCGGCTGGAAGGCCATGACGTTGCGGGCGATGCCGTTTTTGCCGATGATGAAGCCGCGGTCCTTGAGGATCTCGAGGACATCGTCGAGCTCGGTGGCGGCGGGGCTCTTGTCGGCGTGGACGAACTCGGCGCCGGTCATGAGGCCGAGGCCGCGGATGTCGCCGATGATCGGGTGTTTCTTCTGGATCTCGCGCAGGCCGGCGCGCAGCTGCTCGCCGCGCTCCTCGGCATTCTTGCAGAGGTCATGCTTCTCGATGTAGTCGAGCACGGCGAGGCCGGCTGCCGTCGAGACGGGGTTGCCGCCGAGCGTCGAGGCGCCCGGACGCGTGTAGGTGTCGGCAATCTCCGCCGTCGAGATGAAGGCCGAGATCGGCGCGCCGTTGCCGAGTGCCTTGGCCATCGCCATAATGTCCGGCGTCACGCCGAAGTGCTCGATGGCAAACAGTTTGCCCGTGCGCGCGAAGCCCGTCTGCACCTCATCGATGACGAGCAGCGTGCCGTGCGCCGCAAGGATCTCCTTGACGCGCTGGAAGTAGCCCTTCGGCGGCACGACGATGCCCGCATTGCCCTGGATCGTCTCCGCGATGAACGCGCCCGGATGGCCGGCCGTCGAGGTCTGGATGACGTCCTCGACCATGTTCGCGCAGGCGAGGTCACACGATTCGCGATTCTTGCCGAGCGGGCAGCGGTAGCAGTACGGATTCGGCGCGAAGTGGATGCCGCCTACAGGCTCCGGGTCCGTGCGCCACATCTGGATGCCCGTCACGCTCATGCCGAGCTTCGTGCGGCCATGCAGGCCATTGCGCAGCGCGATGATCTCGCTGCTGCCCGTGTAGATGGAGGCGAGCAGCAGCGCGCCCTCCGTCGCCTCCGAGCCCGTCGAGCAGAAGAACGATTTCTGCAGCTTGCCCGGCGTGACCTGCGCGAGCTTCTCCGCGAGGTTCACGACGTTCTCCGTCAGGTAGATGTTGCAGACGTGCTGCAGCGTGCCGACCTGCTCTTGGACCTTCTTCGTGATCTCCGGGGTGCAGTGGCCGCAGTTCATGACCGACACACCCGCGAAGCAGTCGAGGTACTTGCGCCCCTCACTGTCGTAGAGGTACTGCATCGAGCCACGGACGAACTCGCGCGGCTCCTTGTAGAAATGGCCGAGGCACGGCATGATGTACTTCTTCTTCTTTTCGATGATGGCCTCAGGGCCAATGTATGTTCGTTTTGTTTCTTCAGCCAAAGTAAATCCCTCCTAAGATATATGCAATAAAGCAACAGTGCGAAACATCACAGCTGCATATTTATTATATTTATTAAGGAAGTGCTCAGATCGAATTGCGACTCTGGCGGAACCGGTACGTCCCGATACCCCATTCGCGCGGGCTCATCTTCTGCACCTGCTCAAACGCCTCATGGTCGAACGCCTCTTCCTGCGATTTGCCAGCGGCGAGTGCATCGAGCGCCTCGCGGTAGAGCTTCGTCACGCGGCCCGTGAGCTCCGGCGAGTAGTCCTGCGCCTCAATGCGGTACGAGGCCAGCCCGTTGAACTTCGCGAGGTAGGGGTAGAGGCAGAGGTCCTTGGCGAAGTAGAGGTGGTTGCGGCCGTACTGGTCGATGCGGATCGCGTGCTTCTCGCCAGCCGTGTCGAGCAGGGCATAGTGGCGGTCGAGCACCTCCGGATTGTCGAGCTCGTTGAATTCCGGCAGGCTCATCGCCGGGAAGTCGTGGTCGCAGATCATCGACTCATACGAGCCGTGCACGACCGTCTCGAGCGGCAGTTCCGCACTCTCCACGATCTCGCGCAGCTGCTCAAACGACAGCTCGTACGACGTCGTCGCCATCGAAAGCCCGTTCTCCTGCAGGAACTTCGCTGCGAGCTGGTTGAAGAGATTGAACGACACATCCGCCTGCACCGGCAGGTCCGTGATGCTCTTTGCGAGCTTCAAGGAGCCGAGGTTGCTGACCATCAGGCCATCCGGTTTGATCTCGCGCAGTGCCGTAAAGAACTGCTCGAGCTCCCCGCACTCACGGCGCATCGTCGTGCGCGGCGTATTGACGACGACGCGCGCCTTGCCCTTCGCATAGGCGAGGACCTCCGCATAGTCGCCGAGCTTCCACGGGCGCAGCGGGCGGAACGCCTCGCCGCCGACATAGATGGTATCCGCACCATTGTCGATGGCCGCCTTGGCCGACTCGACCGTATTGACGCGCACACTGAGTGTGCGGTGCGGCGCATTTGCTTTCTCGATATCGCGCTCCTGACGCAGCACCTCATCCTGGAAGCCCGCTTCCTTGACCGCATGGCTGAAGAAGCGCGGCTCGCGCTCGCCCGTGAAGCCGATGTCCTTCTTGCCCGGCTGGCCAAAGGCAAACGTCGTCGTGAAGTCGCGCGCGCGGTTGTCGTAGAGATTCTTCCAGCCCTCTTCGTCCGTCGTATAGCCGTTCGGGTCCGCGATGTAGGCGTCGATCGCCTTGCGGTACGTCGAGACGATGCGGCGGATGAAGCCCGCCGGGCGCATGCGGCCCTCAATCTTGAAGGAGAAGACGCCCGCCTGAATCAGCTGCGGGATGGCGCGGTACATGCACATGTCCTTGAGTGCGAGCTTGTAGGCGCCCGGCCCGTCCTCGTCGAGCACTTCGCCCGTCTTCTCGTCGATGAGCTGGTAGGCCCAGCGGCACGGCTTGAGGCAGCGGCCGCGGTTGCCGCTCTGGCCAAACAGCACGCCCGAGTGGATGCACTGGCCCGACTCGCTGATGCACATATCGCCGTGCATGAAGTACTCGACCTCGATGCCCGTGCGCTCGCGGAACAGGCTGAGCTCCGACAGCGTCATCTCACGGCCCACGACGATGCGCGTGATGCCGTACTCCTTGAGCTTCTCGATGGCGTGCTCATTGTGCGTGTTCATCATGACTGACGTGTGCAGCGGGATCGTGATGCCCATCTCGTGCACGAGCTCGAGCACCGCAAAATCCTGCACGAGCAGCGCGTCCGGGCGGATCTCGTTGAGATAGGCGAGGTACTCGCGCAGCGCCGGGATCTCCTCGTTGCTGATGAGGTTGTTGAGCGTCACATAGAGTCGCACCCCGTGCTCATGTGCGTAGTCGATCGCCTTCTTGAGCGTGGCATCGTCGAAGTTGAACCCGCCCTCATGCATGCGCATGTTGAAGTGCTTGCCGCCGAGATAGACAGCATCCGCACCCGACTCCACGCCCGCCACCAGCGCATCCCAAGTGCCAGCCGGAGCCAGGAGCTCTACCGATTTGCGATTGAGTAACATAAGTGAAAATCTCCCTTTTTAAAAAGAATGTGAAAATAATATCAAGAATAACAACAGCATAACAAAAGATGACTTCCATAATTATATCAGGTATTTATCATTCTATCAAATCATCCCGCGCGCCCCGGCCCGCTAATCTGCCTCTAAAACCTTGTCTTTTGCGACAAAAGATGGTATTCTAGTAGCGTATATTCGACTATTCCATACGCAAATACAGAAAACGAGGGGTTTTATCTTATGAAGTACAGCCTTCCGGCTCTCACCATCACGGCCTTCCTGCTCTCAGGCAGCGCCGTTTTTGCCGCGCCTACGGCCACCGACGTAGCCGCCCAGACGGCCATGGGCACGCTCGCCGCACCGACCGCTTCCGTCTCCCATACGAAAGCAGCAGTCGGCTCCGCCGCGCCTACCGATACGGTAGCAGCCCTGAGCGCCCAGTCCGCTCAGTCTGCCGCGGATGACGATGACACCGCAGCCCGCTACGTCGAGTCCAAGGAGATGTTCAAGACCGCCTCCCTGCGCCACACGACCGTCTCGCCGAGCTACCGCCTGTTCCGCGGTGACACGCTGAGCATCCTCGCCGTCGGCTTCCCGGATGGCATCGGCATCAACAGCATCACCGTCGGCCTCGACGGCTACGTCCAGTTGCCGTACGTCGGCAGCGTCAAGATGGAGGGCCTGACGCTCGACGAGGCCAAGGCTGTCCTCATGGACTCCCTGACCCAGTACCTGCGCATTCCAGACCTTTCGCTCGTCATCACGAGCTACGGCCCGCGCAAAGTCTACGTCATGGGCGAGGTCAACAAGCCCGGCGTCCAGGACATGGCCATCGACAACATGAACGCCTACGCCGCACTCGCCACCGCGGGCGGCTGGGCGCGCAAGGGCCGCAGCACCCGCATCCAGATCATGCGCGTCATCGACGGCACCATGTACTACCGCACGCTCAACATGAAAGCCTACACCGTCAAGCACGACCTCACCCAGAACGTCGAGATCGAAGACGGCGACATCCTCTACGTCCCACGCTCCAACGGCATCAAGCTCGACACCGACGTCCTGCCATACGTCAACGCCTGGGCGCTCTACAAGAACCTGACCGACTGATGGTGTGGATAGCAAGCGAAAGAAAATGAGGGATATCCATCTGCCAAGCCTTTCAGGCAGATTCCATCGTCTAAGATATATGGGGGTATATCACAATTGGAAAAAATGATTCACCTGGCCAATAGGACGAGGGTCCGCAGCGCGCGCTACGCCCGCTATCTCTACCCGGTCCTGTTCATCCTGCTCGACTACGTCGCCATCCTGCTGGCCGAGCAGGAGGCCCTTGGTCTCCATCACCTGATCGACCGGCACACCGCGCCCTATGCCATCGCGCCGCAGTACATCTACCTCTGGATCCCGCTGATCTTCATCCTGTTCCTCGGACAGGCCCATGCCTATCGGCAGATGCACTCCATCCTTGACTCGTCGCGCGACGTCTTCTTCGCTGTGCTCTACGGCTTCATGGCCTGCCTGCTCGTCATCTATTTCTCTGCCGCAGGTCCCTTGACCTCGCGCCTCTTCGTCGGCCTCTTCATCGTCCTCTTGGTGCCGAATCTCTACCTGATCCGCTACCTCGCCAAGACGTTCATCAAGAAGTGCCACCTGTTCTACGAGCCCGTCATCCTCGTCGGCGCGGGCAAGACGGCCGAGCGCGTCCTGCGCTATTACCGGAATGACCTCGGCTACCGCTACGACATCGTCGGCCTCATCGACGACGACCCGCTGTCCGAGAAGGTCGCCTCGCGCTTCCTGCTCTACGGCAAGGTCGCCGACGCCGAGTCCATCATCCGCGACTCCGGCGTCCAGAACGTCATCATCACTGCGCCGGGCATGCACCGCGACCAGCTTCAGGAGCTCATCTCCAGGATACAGCCCTACGTGCGCGACATCTCCTTTGCGCCAGACCTCATCGGCACCCCGATGATCGGCGCCGAGGCGGAAGTGCTCTTCAGCGAAGAAGTCCTCATGCTCCACATGCGGAACAACCTCGCGCGCCGTCGCAACCGCATCATCAAGCGCGTCTTCGACCTCATCTGCACGACCATCGGCAGCATCCTCATTTCGCCGATTCTCATTACACTGACCATCATGGTCGCCATCAGCAACAAAGGCCACGTCATCTTCGCCCATCAGCGCGTCGGCAAGCATGGCGTGCTCTTCCCGTGCTACAAGTTCCAGACCATGATCCCGAACGCACAGGAAGCCCTCGAGAAATACCTCAAGGAAAACCCCGAAGCCCGCAAGGAGTGGGAGGAGAACTTCAAGCTCGAGCACGACCCGCGCGTCACCAAGCTCGGCGCCTTCCTGCGTAAGACCAGCCTCGACGAGCTGCCGCAGCTCTGGAACGTCATCCGCGGTGACATGAGCCTCGTCGGCCCGCGCCCAATCGTCACGAAGGAGATTGAGCGCTACGGCGACTACTTCCGCGAGTACAGCATGGTCCTGCCCGGGATCACCGGCATGTGGCAGGCCAGCGGCCGCAGCGACACCACCTACGAAGAGCGCGTCGCCATGGACACCTGGTACGTCCGCAACTGGTCCGTCTGGATCGACCTCATGTACCTGTTTAAGACCGTCAAAGCCGTCGCCTTCGGCAAAGGTGCCTATTGAAATCATAAGCCATTCGATTATCCGATACCGTATGAAAAGGAGTGTATCCCTTGGATTTAGAGAAAGAAGAAAGCATTGACCTCGGCAAGCTCTGGCAGGTCACGAAAGCCCACAAGAAAGTCGTCGGCGGCATTATCGTCGGCTGCACGGCCATCGCGACCATCACCGCCTTTGTCCTGCCGAAGCAGTACGAGTCGACGACCCTCGTGCAGACGCGCAACGCCAGCAAGGAGATGGGCGGCCAGGCCGCTGCTGCTATGGCAGCCCTCGGCGTCGGCGGCGGTGCCTCGAGCCCAACCAACAACTACATGGAGCTCATGAAGACCCGCACCGTCCTCGACCCGATCATCGACGAGCTCTACGAGGGCAAGGACCCCGACAAGAAGCCCGACGCCGCAGCCTTTGCCAAGTCAAACCTCGATATCAAGAACACCAAGGGCACGAACCTCATCACCGTCACCGCCAAGGGCAAGACGCCGGAAGAGGCCCAGCAGATTTCACAGGAAGTCGTCGATAACTTCCTCAAGATGCAGACCGACAACAGCCAGCAGACCCAGAGCCTGCTGGTCCAGTTTCTCAACGGCCGCATCGAAGAAGCCAAGAAAGACTCCGACGACGCCGCCCAGAAGTTCGCCGACTTCTCGCGCGAGCACAAGCTTTACAGCCCCGACGAACAGCTAAAACAGGCCATCACGCAGGTCTCTGCCTACGATAAATCCATCGCTGACCTCCAGAGCCAGCAGAAGGCCGCCCAGGCCCAGTACGACGTTGCGACGAATAAGCTCGGCCAGCAGAAGTCCGGTGCCAAGGCCTATAACATCAACGACAACGGCACCGTCCAGAGCATCCGCGGCCAGATTGTCGCCAAGGAAGTCGAGCTCGTCGGCCTGCGCCAGAAGTACACCGACAACAACCCGACCGTCATCGCCGCCCAGCAGCAGCTCAACCAGTTGCAGAGCGACCTCGCCAGTGAGGTCAGCGCCGTCGTCGACTCCAATGCCGCCAGTCTTAATTCCGCCCAGATGGAACTCCTCAAGAACCAGGCCGTAGCCGAAGCCTCCATCAGCGCCGCCAAGGCCAGCGAAGACGCCGTCCGCGCCAAGAAAGCCGAGATTGAGCAGGACATCGACAAATACCCAGACGACATGGTCACCTACCTCCAGCTCAAGAGCGACGCCGAGATCAAGAAGACCATCTACACCAACCTCGTCCAGCAGTGCGAGCAGAACAAGATCCAGGAAGCCATGGAGTCCATGGATATCCAGGTCATCGACGCCGCCAACTTGCCGGATGAGAAGAAGCCGAGCGCCCCACGCAAGAAACTCATCGCCGCCATCGGCCTCGCCCTCGGCTGCATCATCGCCTTCGGCTACAGCCTCGTCATGTACAAGCGCGAAGCCTAAGGGGGATGTGTCCGAATGAAAGTAGCCATTGTCTGCGATTGGCTCGTCGTCTACGCCGGAGCCGAGCGCGTTGTCGAACAGATTCTCAACATCTTCCCAGATGCCGACCTGTTCACGCTCGTCGACTTCCTGCCCGAAGACCAGCGCGGCTTCATCCAGAACAAAACGACCCATACGAGTTTCATCCAGAATCTCCCCGGTGCCAAGAAGCACTACCGCAGCTATCTGCCCTTCATGCCGATAGCCATCGAGCAGCTCGACGTCACCGACTACGACCTCGTCATCTCGAGCTCCCACTGTGTCGCCAAGGGCATTCTGACGGGGCCAAACCAGATCCACATCTCCTACGTGCACAGCCCGATACGCTATGCCTGGGACCTCACGCACCAATACCTGCGCGAGTCCGGCCTCGACCACGGCCTCAAGGGGGCCATCGCCAAGCTGATTCTGCACTACATGCGCATCTGGGATACGCGTACGGCTAATGGCGTCGATTACTTCATCGCCAACAGCCGCTTCATCGCGCGCCGCATCAAGAAAGTCTACGGCCGCGAAGCCGACGTCATCTATCCACCAGTCGATGTCGATGCCTTCACCTGTTGCGAGGATAAACAGGATTACTACCTGACCGCCTCGCGCATGGTACCCTATAAGAAAGTCAAGCTGATCGTCGAAGCCTTCAACGAGATGCCCGACAAACAGCTCATTGTCATCGGCGACGGCCCCGACTTCGAGAAGACCAAGGCCATCGCTAAGTCCAACATCACCATGATGGGCTACCAGCCATTCGAAGTCCTCAAGGACAAGATGCAGCACGCTAAGGCCTTTGTCTTTGCCGCCGAAGAAGACTTCGGCATCACCCCAGTCGAAGCCCAGGCCTGCGGCACCCCCGTCATCGCCTATGGCAAAGGCGGTGTCCTCGAGACCGTCAAAGACGGCGAGACTGGCTGCTTCTTCAACGAGCAGACCGTCGAGAGCATCGTTAAAGCTGTGCATGACTTCGACACGAAAGAGGGCATCACCTCAGCGAAGTGCAGGAAGAATGCAGAGACGTTCAGCATTGAGACGTTTTGTCAGAATATGAAAGAGTATGTCCAAGATAAATTGGATTCCGAGAACATGAGATAAGCAGACAGAACAGATAGGGAGTGAATCGCTTGCGAGTTGGTGTAGACGCACGGATGCTCTGTTCATCCGGCATTGGCAAGGTTATCGAGAATATCGTCAGCCGCATGATTGATGACAAGCCAGAATGGCATTTCGTACTGCTGGGGAAGATGACGGACTTTGCCAAATTCCCCTTTACGAAAAAAGCAAACGTTGAATTGATACCATGCAATGCACCGATCTATTCGATTCGTGAGCAGTTCGAAGTCCCTTGGAAACTGCCCAAAGACCTTGATGTTCTCTGGTGTCCGCATTATAACGTGCCAGTATTTTATCGCGGTCGCATGGTCGTGACCATCCATGATCTGGCGCATCTCGCCCTGCCGGACATCAACCAAGGCTTTCTGAAACAGGCATATGCAAAGATTATGTTCCGGGCGGCAACGAAGAAGGCTGACCAAATTGCCTGCGTTTCGAAGTTCACGATATCTGAACTGAAAAAGTACGTGCCAAGTGTAGATGAGAAGAAGATACACCTAGTATACAATGGCGTCGATGAAAAGTGGTTCTCCATCAAGAAGGGCAAGCCTGTTCACGACAAGCCGTACTTTATCTTCGTTGGCAATGTCAAACCGCACAAGAACCTTCGCCGACTGATTGAAGCCTACAAAATGGCAAGCCCTAATATCAAGCAAGACCTTATCCTCGTAGGGAAGAAAGAGGGCTTTATCAACGGAGAGAATTCTATTTCTGAGCTGATTAAGGGCTTTGAAGACCGGATTATCTTCACAGGGTATGTATCCGATGAAGAACTCATGCAATATGTCGCCCAGGCCGATGCAATGATATTTCCTTCACTTTATGAGGGCTTTGGGTTACCTCCACTTGAAGCAATGGCAACTGGAATATCCATATTAGTTTCTAATGCAGCAAGCATTCCTGAAGTTTGTGGAAAGGATGCGATTTACTTTGATCCATATGATATTAATGATATGGCTCAAAAAATAGAATATATTTCTTTTCACAGCATGAAAGCAAGAAGCGAGCACGTTGGCTTGTTTTCTTGGAATCAATCATTTAAAGCTATGGAAAAGCTAATGCCTGTCTGATTTTATAAGGGAGATAATATGAGTATTTATATGACTTTGTATATCTGGTCAGTGCTGGTATGGGGCGCAGCTCAATTCATAACAAAAGAAGCAAGAAAGATATTTTTTTTAGTATTGGTGTTTGTTCCTCTTTTGCTTGTTTTAGGTGGACGAGGGCCAAGTGTTGGTACTGATACACCTATGTATAATGCTCTATTTTATTCCTTGCAGGGACTTTTTGATGGTTCATATCAGGATGTAAATATTGAGTTCTCATATATTCTTATTTCTAATGTTTTGGGTATATTTACTTATGAAAGTCAATCTATTATTTTCTTTTATGCTTTTTTTACAATCATAACAACTGCTTGGCTTTTTTGTAATAAATCCTATAACTTATTTGCCAGTACTATTATTTTTATATCTTTATTTTATTTTGAAAACTTTAATGGCATGAGGCAGTGCTTATCTGTTGCTTTATCATATGTAGCACTTTTTCAATTTATACACCAAAAAAAGTTGCAGGGAATCATAATAAATATTCTAGCTACATTTATCCATTCTTCCGCGATGCTTTTTTTTGTTATATTTCTCTTCTATCCCTTAAACAAAAAGAAGTTAGTTATCATTATATCTCTTGCGATAGTCGTAGCTTATTTTATACAGATTTATGGAATGGATATAGCTTTTTATTATTTAGCTGACAGCAATAAATATGGTGGATATCTTTTAAGTAGTCAATACGGAGCTTCTAAAGAAGTTGGGGCTGGCATAATAAAAGTAATTGGTTTTATACTGACTATTTTAATGGCGTTTTTTGTTTTACGTAAAAAAAACTTAGATAACGATAGGCAAGACGTATATTACATGGGTTTATTATTGTTTTTATCTTGTATAGCTACAATTATGCAATATAATATTATGATATTTT
>ENA-UEPD01001047-UEPD01001047.1-human-gut-metagenome-genome-assembly--contig:-NODE-1047-length-17577-cov-6.597714_pt1 | contig 17577 bp, 15 predicted proteins | sample MGYA00242895_ERZ507906 | MGnify/ENA primary metagenome ERZ507906 (study PRJEB26167, sample SAMN06115416) | human gut metagenome | host: Homo sapiens | place: China:Guizhou | collected 2015-03-03... | reverse complement strand
AAAACAATAACCGAAACCTAAGCGAGTTACGATGTTCTTTCCATAAGGACCTATTTTCTTACGTAACCGGGTGATGTTGACATCGATGGTACGGTCTAGAACATATACCTCGTCTTTCCAGATGCGAGACAGTATTTCCTCTCTGGAGAAGACGTTCCCTTTATTTTCCAATAGAAGTTTTAGTATCTCAAACTCTTTTTTGGTCAATGGAACTTCCACCCCGTCTACCGTAGCCTTGATGCGTTTCGTATCAAGAGCTAATGTCTCATACTCAAGTTTCTCAATCTCTTTTTCTTTTGATTTCTCGGAAGTTCTTCTTAGTACGGCCTTAACACGCGCTATCACTTGGCGGATGGAGAAAGGCTTGGAGATATAGTCGTCCGCCCCGAGATTGAACCCTGTGAGCATATCGTTCTCCGTATCTTTGGCCGTGAGGAAGATGATAGGGGTATTGGCCGTCTTCTCATCTTGTCGCAGGATACGTGCCATCTTGAAACCGGAGATTTCTCCCATCATGACATCCAACAATAATAAATTGTAAACGGTCAGATCCTTTTTCAATGCCTCTTCCGCACTATAGGCGGTATCTACTTCATAACCTTCTATTTCTAAGTTGAATTTAAGGATCTCACACAAATCCTCTTCATCATCCACTACAAGAATACGAGTTGTTGCCATAAGCTGTTCTGTTTTTAAAAGAGTGCCTTACGGCTCTCCATATACAAATATAATTATTTTTGGCAAAGAACGGATATTCTTATTTCGGAGAAATGAAATATATGTTACATTGCTGTTAAGATCGCTCATATAACATTTCTGCCGCAGGATATGTGTTAGTATAATAGATCATTAGGGATGCTACTTCCTACAATAATTATAATCCGTGACAAAACCCTCGCAAAGCCAGTTGGCCAAGGCTTGCCGATTGTTGCTGAGGATGATCCGTTGTTGGTCGTATTGGTTTTGTATGTTGCCCAATTCGACGAATACGGAGGTCGGGGTCGTGTGACGTAATACATATAAGTTACGATCGTCTACCGTGCCCGAGAATCCCCGGCCCGGCTGGTGGCGGTTGTATTTGCGCGAGAAAGTGGATTTCATCGTTTTAGCCAAGCGCTTGCTCGCTTGATCCTTGGGCTTATGATAGAAAAAGACATCGGTCCTTTGATGCCGGCTCCGGCTGTCCACATGGATGAATATCGCTCTCTTATAAGTTTCTTTATCTTTCCGGCTCAAGCTGTTTATCTTGGCGCAACGCTGATCCAGACGGCTTACTTGGCTGAGGGGGATCGGACTACCCATACAAGTTTCCCGTTTGCTGTTATTGAGGAATTGCTGGTCACGTATTCCGTCCTTTGCGTCTTGGATGATAATATGTACCTTTGCGCCTCGCGTTAAAAGATTGCGTGCCAGACGTAGCATGATGTCGTAAGCGTATTCATCCTCATGCAATTCATGGGAGCCCATTTTACCGATCGCCCCGGGGTCCGGACCGCCATGACCGCTGACCAGATAAAAGCAAGCTCCCTTTAAATCGGAAGAGGTTATTTTGTAACTGGCTAGCGACTTGCCGAATAGGGGCTGATAATTCTTCTTCTGAGGGGCGGAGGCGAGCGGAGGCAAGGTATATTTTACGCCCATGCGCAGACTGTTATTTTTACCCAACTTCCCTTTATTAAGCTCGATAAACTCTTTCTGATACGTCCCGCCGGTACGGTTGAAGCGTTTGAGAAAAAGAGTGATGCCCTCTCCGTTTTTCGGATACGCCTTTTCTTGGGCAGTCAAGGAACCTGTATATACGAGAGCGATAATAAAGATGAAGAAAATACGGATACTATGTTTCACAGACATCTTAAAAATTGATTCTACGCCGTAAAGATAATTAAATCAACCTATAGTCAAAAACGATAATTTATAAAAAGAATCAATCAACCCATAAATGAGAGGGAGGATATCCTATTATAAATTTCTTTGGTTAATTGAATATCATAGGACGCGTCGTGCAATTTCGCGGAATCTATTTGTATACCTAAAGCCCTTGCCACCGTTTCCTGCTTGAAATCTGTCATCTCATGCCGTTTGCGCATCAAATGCTGGGTAGACAATACCATTACGTCGATCGAGTTCACCCAGAACCATGAGTAGAAATAATTATCTCCGTTCTGTACGAAGAAGGCTTTCAAGAAGTGATTATCGAAAGAGGCGTTGTTGTATCCAACGAGGAAGAACTTGTCTTTTTTATCAAATTTGTCCACGTATTTGGACAGCATGTTCACAAATTTAACGTACACCTCTCGCATGGGAGGATAAGCTTGTATCTGTTCCTTGGACACGTTACAAATACGAAGCGCTTCTTCCTCTATCTCACATTGGGGATGCGGGCAGACATTGAAATTAAAAGATTCCTTCGTAACCCCATCAATTACGATCTCCCCACTTATTTGGTGGACGCCATTTCTCCAGTATTTTATGCCGGTAGTCTCTAAATCAAAAAAAAGTAGTTTCATAAATGCTTTTTGGTATAGGATGCAAAAGTAAGTTTTTTTATTCTTAAATGAGAGGATCTATAAGGTTTTCTCCGTTTATTTTATTATCTTTGCGAAAGTTTGAGTCTAGAATCATTATCGACATAGTTCTTCTTTTTATATTATTATTAAGCGGATCTCTCCTTTAATCATCAATTCTCACGCTAAGTTAGTATAAACAACGCTTCACGGAACGTGAGGCCCTAGTATAAATTAAAATCGACTGTATGGCAAAATACGCATCATTTGGTAAACGTGAAAACGAGAAAAAGAAACAAGCCCGCCGAGTAGAGAAACAGAACAGGAAAGAGGAAAGAAAATCGTCCGGCAAGGCGACTAGCTTCGAGGACATGATCGCTTATGTGGATGAAAACGGCGTGATTACATCGACTCCTCCCGAATTGAATCCTAATAAAGAAGAAATTAAGCAAGAAGATATTCTTATCTCTACCCCAAAAAAAGAAGATATAGAGACACCTACCGTGCTGAAAGGGAGGGTTGATTATTTTAATGAATCAAAAGGATATGGTTTTATCAAAGACCTTGGTAGCGACGAGAAGTATTTTTTTCATGTTAGTAATAATACACTGACCGATATTTCGGAAACCGACATCGTTACTTTTGAACTTGAACGCGGTCTGAGGGGAATGAATGCAATTAATATTCGTATTGAAAGCGAGGTTTGATAGTATGGAAGAAACCCTGGAAAGCATTTTTCGAGTCATGATTTTATTGTTCAGGAAACTCACGATATAGCCTGTGATGCAGGCTGCTATCAGAGAGCCTTCTCTGACTCCTTCGATCCGTTGAGTGAAGATCAGTGATAAAATGATGGCGACCGTTACTAAAGTGAAATCAAAAATGACCTTGAATTTTCCGAACTCTTTATTGTAACGGCGGGCGGCGTAGTTGACGAATCCTTCTGCACTCATCATCGCAACCTGGGGTTTGATTTCTAATACGACACCAATAGACTGGATGAGACAACCCAACAGTAACAGCGCAATCGACGTTATATAATTGGATGGATGCAGGTCTTCAGCGAGTGACATATTGAAATCTATGAATGTTGAAAATATGAACGAAAATGGAATTTGCAACAGGATAGATATTTGGTCTTGACGACTTTTCGTCCCTCGGATTAACCAGAACTGTCCTAGTATCAGCAATACGTTTACGATAAAGGTACAGGTCCCTAAAGAAAGAGGGCTGTTGAGGCTTAACACATAATTTACACTTGAAATAGGAGTCGTTCCTAAAGCGGAATGTATAATCAGGACAATTCCTGCAGCTAAAAAATATAATCCAAAGACAAATACCAAATACTTTTTTAAAATCGTTTTTATATCCATATCTCCCGACAACATTTAATTACTTTCTTGCTTGGAGCAATATAAGTGTACGCAAAGGTCGCTATTTTTTCGTGAAGAGATTCTGATTTAGTATGAAAAAACGTTATCTATCGAAGCGATTGTTACTATTTGTCAGTCGACTCTTGGAAAAGATTTTGTACCTTTAGAGCAATTAAAAGGGTATCTTATGTTTGAAAGTTTTGATTTTCAGCAAATGATCAGTGCATTCATTGTGTTATTTGCTGTGATTGATATTATTGGTTCCATTCCAATTATTATCAATTTGAAAGAAAAGGGTAAGGACGTGAATGCTATGAAGGCAACGGTTATCTCTTTTTTGTTGATGATCGGGTTCTTCTACGCAGGCGATGTCCTGCTACGGCTTTTCCATGTGGATATCGAATCGTTTGCAGTGGCAGGTTCGTTTGTTATTTTCCTGTTATCACTGGAAATGATACTCGATATAGAAATCTTTAAAAATCAGGGACCGATAAAGGAGGCGACACTGGTTCCGTTGGTCTTTCCTTTACTGGCGGGTGCCGGTTCGTTTACCACATTATTATCTTTGAGGGCGGAGTATGCTAGTGTCAATATTGTGATAGCCTTAATACTGAATATGATATGGGTCTATTTTGTCGTTCGCATGACAGCCCGTATCGAACGCTTTTTCGGAAAAGGCGGAATCTATATTATCCGGAAGTTTTTCGGTATTATTTTGTTGGCGATATCAGTCCGCTTGTTTACCGTTAATATCAATCTTCTGATAGAAGCTTTGCAGGGGCATTGAAAAGGGGGTTACAGAGTTTCCTTTTTGCTTTCTATCTGTTCCTTGTTTTTACAGGAGGCAGGTGAGTAACTGTAGTCGCCTGCAAACTGATGAGGCATTAGTTCGACGGGCTTCACTGCAATTTTGCCACCTTTTTGGGTGAATACCAGGCATTGATTGTTAAGTTTCCGTTCTTGCAGGTCGAATACCAGATTCGGATTGAAGTGTTGCCCGTTTACCCGTACTTCAAAATGAAGGTGTTCCGTCGTAGCTCTTCCTGTGCGTCCGGTCAGTGCAATCGGTTGTCCGGCTTTTACATAGTCTCCCGGCTTGACCAGATTTTTGGAGTTATGGCTATAGACTGTTTCCAATCCGTTGTAATGGCGTACAACAATTACGTTTCCGTATGCATAATAAGGCTTAGCTAGACGGACGATTCCGTCGAATGCTGATATGATCGTATCATTGGCGCAAGTTTTCAAATCTACACCCGAATGGTGTTTTCTACGTCCGGCATATGGAGAGATTACTTTTGCGCCGGGTAAAGGGAAAGCATAGTCTTCTTTCTGTATCAGGCTTAAATCGATAAGCATCGAATTCTCATCTGCCATCAGGAGCGGATCCGTTACGGCAATATCATTTTTTTCTCTGTTGGAGAAGTTTATTGTTATATTTTTGCGGGGAGATGTTTGTTCGTACAGTTTCGGTTCTTCCGGAAACAGAAAAGCAAAATCTGTGTTTGGAAGAGGAATATCCGTTGTTGGCAGGACCAGGATTGATTCCTGCTGCAGGGCAGGCTGCGTCTGAGCCGTCCACAAAGAATGGCATGCGCTTAACACTAGTAATAATATGACTGACAATATGCTGTAGTGTGTTTTAGACATTTTGTAAAATTATTGACACTACAAAAATAGGAAAAAAAGTGAAACGGGAGAGAGGTAAAATGAAAAAGGCGTCCGAAAAAGAATCAGACGCCTTTCAATGCCAAACTATTTGTGATTACTCGTCACTCATTATTTGAATAAAGAACAGGCAATACCCAGTTCTAAACCACGCAATTCAGCCAAACTACGCAAACGACCGATACAGGAATAACCTGGATTAGTCTTCTTGTGTAAGTCATCGATCATCTGATGCCCGTGATCCGGACGCATTGCGATTGAGCAACCGCGTTCCTGCTCGATTTCAAGAAGGGCTTTCATTACTTCATAAACGTTTACGTCTCCTTCCAGCAGGTTTGCTTCGAAGAAGTTTCCGGCTTCATCGCGTTTGGTACTACGTATATGGACGAAGTCGATACGGTCACCGAACCGTTTCATCATACCGGCTAGGTCATTATCCCCACGAACACCGAATGAGCCGGTACAGAGGCATAAACCGTTGCTTTTGTTTGGTACGGCTTCGATCAACTTGCGGAAATCCTCTTCAGTGCTCAAGATACGGGGCAAGCCTAAGATCGAGTAGGGAGGATCATCCGGATGGATAACCATACGTGCGCCTACTTCGTCAGCAACCGGAGTAATCTCTTTCAGGAAATAAATCAAGTTGGCGCGGAGTCTTTCCGCATCGATGTCTTTGTAACGATCCAGTTCGGCCCGGAATTGATCCAATGTGAAACTTTCCTCGGAGCCGGGCAGGCCAGCGATCATATTGCGTACTAGCAGTGCTTTGTCATCTTCGCTCATCTCGTCGAAACGGGCTTTTGCGATTGCTTTTTCTTTGTCTGTATATTCCTGTTCTGCAGCAGGGCGTTTCAGGATGTAGAGATCGAAAGCCATAAAAGCTGCACGTTCGAAACGTAATGCTTTAGAGCCGTCAGGCATGGTGTAAGCCAAGTTTGTACGGGTCCAGTCCAGAACCGGCATAAAATTGTAAGTAATCACACGGATGTCACATGCAGCCAAGTTACGGATACTTTCCTTATAGTTGTCGATATATTTCTGGAAGTCTCCACTTTGTGTTTTGATATGTTCGTGTACGGGAACACTTTCCACTACGCTCCAGCGTAAGCCGGCTGCTTCGATCATATCCTTGCGTTTCTGTATTTCTTCGACAGTCCATACTTCTCCGTTCGGGATATGATGCAAGGCATTTACAATTCCGGTAGCGCCGGCCTGGCGGATATCGGAAAGACTAACAGGATCGTTCGGTCCGTACCAGCGCCATGTTTGTTCACATAAATACATAATGTCTTGTTTTTAATTGTGAGATTAAATAGAGAATGCATCAAAACCACCGTCTACGATAGCGATTGTTCCAGTTACGAATTTGGAAGCGTCGCTGATCAAGTATTGGATTGTACCAAATAATTCATCCGGTGTACCCAGACGTCTGAACGGAGTATGTGCAATGACAGATTCAGCACGTGGAGTGTAAGATCCGTCCGGATTTGTCATCAAAGTACGGTTCTGCTCCGTCAGGAAGAATCCCGGAGCAATTGCATTTACACGCAAACCTTCTCCGAATTTGATCGCCAGTTCACCGGCCAGGTATTTAGTCAGGTTGGAAATGGCGGCTTTGGCAGCACCATAACCCACGACGCGGGTAAGCGGGCGCAAGGCGGATTCGGAAGAGAAGTTAACGATAGCACCTTCTCTTTGGTTAGCCATTACATCGGCAAATACCATTGTCGGGAGAACTGTTCCGAACAGATTCAGGTCTACCACCTTACGGAAAGCGTCGATGTTTAGGTCGAAAATCGTGCTGTCCGGTCCGATGGTCGCGCCAGCCATATTACCGCCGGCTGCATTCAGCAATGCATCGATGCGACCATATTTGGCCAGGATATCTTTTTTGTTCTGTTCCAGAATTTCTTTGTTTAATACGTCGGTCAGGAAGAAGCTTGCTTCTCCTCCTTTAGCTTTGATGTCGGCTACAATTTGTTCACCAACTTCGGCTGCACGGTCAAGAATAACGATTTTAGCACCTTCTTCAGCAAGATGACCAGCAATACCTCTGCCTAAGATCCCGGCTCCACCGGTAATAATGACAACTTTGTCTTTAACGCAAAATAAATTAGCCATATTTTTATTGTTTATGATTGTGATAATTTCATTGTTACTATCTTATTGTGCTCGCGCACACATTGGGCACAAAAGTATAGTATTTATTTATCAAACAAAAAGAAAACGGATAAAAAATACCTTTTTATGTTTTCAAATATAATTGTTATAGTATTTGATATTCTCTTTCATCAGGATATCAATCGGCATATAATTGATCTGTTCCACTTTTTCTTTGAGGACTAAATGGCGGAATAGTGCCCGTATGCAATTGAATCCCTGCACTTCCGGCCGTTGGGCGATCAGGTGCGTGATGGAACCGTCATTTAGGCAAGTGATATTCGGGTCTATCACATCATAGCCGATCAATCTGAAATTCTCTCCTTTATCACGGAAGTATTTTCCCAGTAAGTGGGCACGGGAATTGAATATGATACCTGCGTTCACCTCCTTATGCTCTTCTAAGAAAGTATTCAGTATGCTTATGTTCTTTTCCGGTTCGTCGGCATGTAATTGTACAGAATAGATACGTCCGTTATAGTTCTTTTCTGCCAGATAAGTCCTGAAGCCTTCCTCGCGTTTCATGACCTGGGTTACCTGCATTTCTCCTTTGCGGATAAAGCGGAAGATTGCGATATTTTCGGTCGGGTTGATTTGTTCGTATAGCAAACGGCCGGCAATGTATCCGGAATCATACGAGTTGGTTCCGTAATAGGCCACGCAATTGGTGTTTTCAATGAATGCGTCTATCAGTATGTAAGGTATTTGTAACTGATCCAGCCGGGATGCCAACTTGACGACACTGTCATGGAACTGTGTTGCAATCACGACTCCCTGACAGTCGGCTTTTTCGATCCGGGGAATGAGCTCGTCGAAACTGCTTTTGTCGTATTGATTGAAGCACATACGTTCGACTTCTACGTTGTAGCTGAAAAGTTCCTGCTCTGCTTTATCTATTCCTTCGCAAAGTTTATCCCAATATTCGCCTTTTGCAAAAGAAGGAATCAGAGTGATAAAATGGTAGTTCTTTTTTAGTGCAAGGGAACGGGCTATCAGGTTCGGGTGATAGTCTATTTCTTTTAAAACTTTTTCTACTTTTTTCTGTGCCTCTTCGGATACTTTGCCTCGGTTGTGCAATATGCGGTCGACGGTTCCGGTCGAAACTCCGGACATCTCTGCAATGTCTTTGATTCTATATGTCTTACCCATAGATCGGAAAGCTATACAGCCCGCAGAATGTTTATTTTTGCGGGCTGTTGTCTATTTATGATTTGATATTATAGTTGTTGTACTTCTTCTTCTTCTGTTGAAATCGTATTTAATTTTCTGAATGTGTAGCACTGCATCATATAGATAAGAGGAACGGCGACAAAGAGTCCGACGAAGAACAAGATGCAACCGACGATCGCAGTGCCGATCATGGCCAACAGTAATAAAAACAACGGCATCCCCTGTCCTTTAGTCAAGTCCCAGCTTTTTTGCAGTGATTCTATAATTCCGCAGTCTTCCTCTACGATATAGGCAGAATAAAATTGCAGGCGGATAGCCAGATAGATACCCGGAACAATCAGTAAGAATATTCCGATAGCCACTGCGATCCCCATAATGATACTGGCAATAAGATAAGTGAAGATTTTACGGGATTGCTGCCCGTATGCGGAAAACTGTGGTTCTTCTCCATCCATTGTTTGGAACAGATTTTTTATGTAGCCCAACATGAAAGCACTGGATATGACGGCACTGATCAGATTCACGATGATCTTACCGACCATCGAACCTTGCGCTGGCATACCGAACAGACTAATGATTGATGACAGGATAAAATATCCGATAAACAGCCCTACCAGTACCCAGATCTGAGATTTAGTGTACTTCCATGAAGTGCCGAACACTTCCGATATCATAAACTTTGGTTCCATATGAATTGATTATTTAGGTTATATAAGCCGTAAAATTAGGATAAATTATTGAATAAACAAATTCTGTGTTAAAATTATGTATCAATTTAAACGAATATATTTTCGATTGGTCAAATTCTCAATATATCTCTGATACAGAAATATAAAATAAGCAATTTTTTAGTATAAAAGATTGTATAAACGGAAAAAGTACAACAAAAAGATTCTACATTTGTACGCTTTTTATGAGGAATAGGCTATGAACCCATAAGTTTAGGACAGCATCGTTGTGGAATTTTTTTACTATGGATGCAGCGGATCTCACCCGTTGCGATGGCTTTTTGATGGCCTTCTAATGACTAAAAACAAGAATAGTATAGAAGATATATAATAATGAATATGGATAAACAAATGTTGAGAACTACTATTACCCAATTAAGGCAAATTGCATTGTTTGCAGTAGGGGTATCTTTATTAACCGCTTGCGGGAACAATCAAAGCGGTATGAAGTTAGGGGATAATGAATTTGCTGTCCTTGCTGTCAATTCGACAACGAGCGACCAGACAACATCCTATCCGGCGACGATCAGAGGAACGCAGGATATTGAGGTACGCCCCCAGGTTTCGGGTTTTATCGTTAAGTTATGTGTGGATGAAGGAGCAACAGTTCGTAAAGGGCAGGCTTTGTTCCAGATCGATCCGACCCAGTATGCTGCTGCGGTCGGACAGGCAAAAGCGGCTGTCGAGATGGCTAAAGCCAATGTCGCTACTTTGACCCTGACCGAAAAGAATAAAAAGGCTTTGTTCGATCAGAAGATTATCAGTGATTTTGAGTATCAGACAGCGGTCAACCAGCTTATGTCTGCCAAGGCAAGCCTGGCTCAGGCAGAAGCATCTTTGGTAAGCGCAAATCAGAATTTATCTTTCTGTACGGTGACAAGCCCGTCGAATGGCGTTGTCGGTACATTTCCGTACCGTATCGGAAGTCTGGTCAGCCCTTCTGTTTCGCAGCCGTTGACAACCGTATCCGAAATCAACGACGTGTATGTTTATTTTTCTATGACGGAGAAAGAGCTGCTGCGTCTGACAAGAGCCGGGGGTACTTTGAAAGAACAGCTGGAAAAGATGCCGGCTGTCCGCTTGCAGCTGTCTGACGGCACAACTTATCAGTCGGAAGGCAAGATCGATGCCGTTAGCGGTGTAATCGACCAGTCAACCGGGTCTGTCAGCATGCGTGCTGTTTTCCCGAATGATAAAAATATATTGAGAAGCGGCGGTACCGGCAACATCATATTCCCATACACGATGGATGGGATTATTATTATCCCTCAGTCCGCTACTGTCGAAATCCAGGACAAAAAGTTTGTTTTCGTCTTGCAGGCGGACAATTCCGTGAAGAATACGGAGATTCAGATCTCTAATCTGGATGACGGGAAGAATTACCTGGTGACAAATGGTTTGAAATCCGGTGACAAAATCGTGATTGAAGGCGTACAGAACCTCCATGACGGCCAGGCTATTCAGCCGATCACGCCGGAACAGCAGAAAGCGAAATATGATCAGGCCTTGAAAGATCAGAACGAAGGTAATCTGAAGACCGCTTTTAATTAATAACTTCCATTTGTTCGTTAAAAACAGAAGATATGAAATTAGATAGATTTATAAACCGCCCGGTGCTCTCAACGGTGATCTCCATCTTGATTGTCATACTGGGTATATTAGGCTTGCTGTCCTTGCCTATTACCCAATATCCGGATATTGCCCCTCCAACCGTTTCGGTGAAAGCTACTTATACGGGGGCAAACGCACAGACGGTATTGAATAGTGTGATTGCGCCGCTGGAAGATCAGATCAATGGTGTGGAGAACATGATGTACATGACTTCGTCGGCTTCGAATAACGGATCGGCCGAAATCTCCATTTATTTTAAACAGGGTACCGATCCTGACATGGCTGCCGTCAATGTGCAGAATCGTGTTTCGATGGCACAAGGTTTGCTGCCGGCCGAAGTAACTCAGATCGGTGTGACGACTCAGAAACGTCAGAACTCCATGTTGATCGTGTTCTCTGTTTATGATGCCGAGGACCGTTACGACCAGCGATTTATCGAGAACTATGCCAAGATCAACCTGATTCCGGAAGTACAGCGTGTACCAGGTGTGGGGGATGCGAATGTGTTAGGAACCGACTACTCCATGCGTATTTGGTTGAAGCCGGATGTGATGGCACAGTATAAACTGGTTCCGAATGACGTTGCAGGTGTCTTGGCTGAGCAGAACGTGGAAGCCGCTCCGGGTTCGTTTGGTGAACAGGGTAACCAGAGTTTCCAGTATACGATCCGTTATAAGGGACGTTTGCAGGAAGTGAACGAATTTGAGAACATGGTTGTGAAAGCTTTGCCGGATGGTGAAGTGCTCCGTATGAAAGATATCGCCGATATCGAATTGGGACGTCTGACTTATAACTTTGTCAATAAAGTAAACGGTCATAGTGCCGTAACTTGTATCGTTTATCAGATGGCAGGAACCAATGCGACGGAAACCATCAATAATATCCAGAACCTACTGGAAGAAACAGAAAAGATATTGCCTCCGGGCTTGAAGATCGACATCGGTATGAATGCCAACGACTTCTTGTACGCTTCTATCCATGAGGTGCTCAAGACGTTGATCGAAGCCTTCATCCTGGTATTTATCGTTGTGTATATCTTCTTGCAGGATTTACGTTCGACTTTGATTCCGGCTATCGCGATCCCGGTTGCGTTGATCGGTACGTTCTTCATGCTGTCGCTGATCGGCTTTAGCTTGAACTTGCTGACTCTTTGTGCCATGGTGCTCGCCATTGCGATCGTGGTCGATGATGCGATCGTGGTCGTCGAGGGTGTCCATGCCAAGTTGGACCAGGGATACAAATCAGCGAAACTGGCTTCTATCGATGCCATGAACGAGCTGGGCGGTGCTATCGTCTCCATTACGTTGGTCATGATGTCCGTGTTTATTCCGGTAAGTTTCATGAGCGGTACGGCCGGTACATTCTATCGCCAGTTCGGTTTGACGATGGCTATCTCGATCGGTTTGTCTGCATTGAACGCCTTGACGTTGAGTCCGGCTCTGTGCGCGATGTTCTTGAAGCCGCACGAAGAAGGGCATGAGAAGAAATCGACCTTCGTCTCCCGTTTCCACTCTTCTTTCAATGCCGCATACGACTCTTTGCTGAACAGCTATAAAAAACGTGTCGTATTCTTTATCCAAAAGAAATGGCTTTCGTTCGGTATCGTTGCCGGATGTATCGTCTTGCTTGTTGTTTTGATGAATGCGACTCCGACAGGTATGGTTCCGAATGAAGATACCGGTACGATCATGGGCGCAGTGACGCTGCCTCCGGGAACATCCCAGGAACGTACGATAGAGGTGATGAACAAGGTGGATAGCCTGATCGCTGCCGACCCGGCAGTCAAATCGCGTACGGCCATTATTGGTTTCAGCTTTATCGGTGGCCAGGGGCCTTCATACGGTTCGTTCATTATCAAGTTGAAAGACTGGGAGGAGCGTTCCATGATGCAGAGTTCGGATATCGTGTATGGTAGTTTGTTCATGCGTGCGCAAAAGATAGTGAAGGATGCACAGGTGCTGTTCTTTACTCCGCCTATGATCCCAGGGTATTCCGCATCCAGCGATATCGAGTTGAACATGCAGGATAAGACCGGTGGCGATCTGGAAAAATTCTTCGATGTGACGAAGCAATATACGGCAGCTTTGACTGCCCGTCCTGAAATCAAGTCGGCACAGAGTACCTTCAACCCTAACTTCCCGCAGTATATGATCGACATCGATGCGGCTGCCTGCAAGAAAGTGGGTATCAGTCCGAGTGATATTCTGGCAACCATGCAGGGATATTATGGTGGTTTGTATGCCTCCAACTTCAACCGTTTCGGAAAGATGTACCGTGTGATGGTCCAGGCTGATCCGGCTTTGCGTACCAATTTGGAATCGTTGAAGAATATCAAAGTCCGCAATGGAAACGAAATGGCTCCAATCTCGCAGTTCGTGTCTATCAAGAAAGTGTATGGACCGGATATCATCAGCCGTTTCAATATGTATACCTCTATCAAAGTGATGGTTGCGCCGGCGGATGGATACACCAGTGGCCAGGCATTGAAAGCAATCGAGGAGGTTGCCGGTACGACGCTTCCGACCGGTTTCGGATACGAGTTGGGTGGTATGGCACGTGAAGAGGCTGAAACCAGCGGCAGCACGACCGGTTTGATCTTCCTGCTCTGTTTCGTCTTCGTTTATTTGCTGCTGAGCGCCCAGTATGAAAGTTATATTCTGCCGTTGGCAGTATTGCTTTCCATTCCGTTCGGTTTGATGGGTAGCTTCCTGTTCGTGCAGGGGTGGGCTGCTTTGGGTAATATCCCGGCTTTGAAGATGATCTTAGGTACGATGTCCAACAATATATATATGCAGATCGCCTTGATCATGTTGGTCGGTTTGTTGGCGAAGAACGCCATCCTGATCGTAGAGTTTGCCCTCGACCGTCGCCGTATGGGTATGAGTATCACGTGGGCTGCCGTTTTAGGTGCTGCCGCTCGTCTACGTCCTATCCTGATGACATCGTTGGCTATGGTAGTCGGTCTGTTGCCTATGATGTTCGCGTTCGGTGTAGGTGCTCACGGTAACCGTACTTTGGGTACTGCCGCCATCGGAGGTATGTTCATCGGTATGATCTTCCAGATTTTTATTGTTCCGGTTTTGTTTGTGGTATTCCAGTACTTGCAGGAGAAATTCAAACCTATCGAATGGGAAGATTTGGATAACAGCGATATGAATACGGAAATAGAACAGTACGCAAAAACAAAATAAGAGATGACAATGAAGAAACAGATTATATATATGGTATGTGCAACCGCTCTTTTGAGCAGTTGCCATATCTATAAGGCATATGACCGTCCGGATACGATCGAAACTTCCGGTATCTACCGTGATCCGGTCTCTGCCACCGACACGTTGGCAGCAACAGATACGGCCAATATGGGAAACTTGCCCTGGAAGGAAGTTTTTCGTGATCCTAAATTGCAGGCCTTGATCGAAGAGGGATTGGCAAACAATGTGGATATGCAAGCCGCTATCCTGAGGGTAGAGGAGGCCAAATTGTTGCTGACTTCCGCTCGCCTGTCTTTCCTCCCTTCTTTGAATCTGGCTCCGCAAGGAACCATAACCAAAATGGAAAATACGGGGTATGTGAAAGCCTATACCTTGCCGGCGGCAGCTAGCTGGGAAGTCGATTTGTTTGGTAAACTATTGAATGCGAGCCGCGGGCAGAAAGCCGCTTACTTGCAGAGCCAGTACACGCAGCAAGCGATACGTTCGCAGCTGATCGGCGGAATCGCCAATGCCTACTTCACTCTGTTGATGTTGGACCGCCAGGTGGAGATTACTTCCAAGACGGTAGATATCTACAAAGAAAATGTGCGGGCTATGGAGGCGATGAAGGTTGCCGGCATGACAACAGAAGCCGCAGTCGTCCAGATGCGTGCCGTGTACCATCAGGTATCCGGTTCGTTGATCGAACTGAAGCGTCAGGTGCGTGAAGTGGAGAACTCCTTATCTGTATTGCTAGCGAAAGCACCGCAGCCTATCGACCGCAGTACGCTTGAAGACCAGGTGATGCCTGAAGAGCTGATGGCTGGTGTTCCTTTGCAGTTGTTGGAAAACCGTCCGGATGTGAAGGTGGCCGAGATGACATTGGCCAGCGCTTATTATACGACTAATAAGGCCCGTGCCGCTTTTTATCCGGGAATCAATATTACGGCGACAGCCGGTTGGACGAATGGTTCGGGTGTTACGGTTTCCAATCCGGGACAGTTTATGTTTCAGGCGTTGGCTTCGTTGGCACAGCCTATCTTTAACAATGGTAAGCTGGTGGCCAACCTGAAAATCTCAAAAGCGGAAGAACAGATTGCCAAGATGAACTACCAGCAGACGATTCTGGAAGCGGGAAAGGAAGTGAGTGACGCTTTGCATCTTTATGATGCTACCAATAGAAAACTTATCCAGGACAAGGCTCAGATAGAAGAGTTGGAAAAGGCGGTAACCTATACTAATGCTTTGTTCCAATCCGGACAGTCCACTTATCTGGAAATTCTTTCTGCCCAGCAGAGTCTGCTCAGTGCGCAGTTGACGGAAGTCTCCGACAATGTCCAGCGTATGCAGGCTGTTATCAATTTATATAGTGCCGTCGGTGGCGGAAGAGAGTAAAAAGCAATTGACAATTTAAAAGGTGATTATTATGATTAGTCCGTTAGCTTATGTAGATGCAAGCGCGAAGTTAGGAGCGAACGTAACCGTCCATCCGTTTGCATACATCGATAAGAATGTAGAAATCGGTGATGACTGCGAGATCATGCCTCATGTCAGTATCATGAGTGGAACCCGTATGGGAAAGAGGAACCGCATCTTCAATGGTGCTGTCATTGCTGCCGAACCGCAGGATTTTAACTATAAGGGAGATGATACGATCGTCGAAATCGGAGATGACAATGTGATCCGTGAAAACGTAGTGATCAACCGTGCGACCAATTCTGGCGGGAAGACGGTTATCGGTAATGGCAATTTCCTGCATGAAGGCGTGCATGTTTCCCACGACACGCATATCGGCAATCACAGTGTGTTCGGATACGGGAGCAAGATTTCCGGCAACTGCATGATTGAAGATTATGTGATTTTCGGAGGTAACGTGCTGGTGAGCCAGGGATGTCGTGTCGGAACCTGGTCGATGACGCAGACCGGTTGCCGCTTCCGCAAGGATGTGCCTCCTTATATCGTGGCTGCATTGGAGCCGACGACCTATTACGGGGTAAACTCCGTAATCCTGATGCACGAAGGCATGAGCGAAAAGATCGTAAAACATATCAGCCATGCTTACCGTATCATCTATCAAGGTAACACCAGTATATTCGATGCCTTGCTGATGATTAAGGACCAGGTGCCGATGAGCGACGAAATCCAGCATATCATCGACTTCATCAGTGCTTCGAAATTGGGCATCATCAAATAAAATAGGATTATCCGACAGAAAAGAAAGAGTTGTTCTTTATGGAGCAGCTCTTTTTTTATTTATCTTTGTTGAGTTTTATATTCTCAATGTCTAATCTAAAAATGAAATGTAACATGAAAAACTTATTTAAATCGTTTGTGGTTCTTTTAGCAGTTATGGCTGCTGTCCCTTCTTTTGCGCAAAAAGCGAATAACACGTTGACTGAAAAAGAAAAGAAACAAGGTTGGACTTTGCTGTTCAACGGGAAAGATTTTACCGGTTGGAGACAATGTAACAGTACCGGTATGGCATCGAACTGGGTAATCGAAGACGAGGCGATGAAAGTCTTTACCGCTCCGGGCAAAAAACCTGGACACGGTGCAGGAGGCGATATCCTGTATAAGGAAAAGAAGTTCAAGAACTTTGAGCTGTCTGTAGATTGGAAAACCAGTAAAATGGGAAATTCAGGTATCTTCTATTATGTACGCGAAGTTCCGGGCAAACCGATCTATTATGCAGCTCCCGAAGTACAGGTTCTGGATAATGTGGATGCAACCGACAACAAGCTGGCAAACCACCTTGCCGGTTCTTTGTATGATATGCTCCCTGCCGATCCGAAAACGGTAAAACCTGCCGGCGAATGGAACACGATCGTGATCAAGGTGAAGGATGGCAAAGTGACGCATACCCAGAATGGAAAGAAGGTCGTTCAGTATACCTTGTGGAGCAAAGAATGGGATGATATGGTTGCCAATAGCAAATTCAAAGATTTCCAAGGTTTCCAGGAAGGCATTTCCCATGAAGGGTATATCGGCTTGCAGGATCATGGTTATCCGATCTGGTTCCGCAATATCAAGATTCGGGAATTGAAGTAAGTTATGGTTTAAATCTGCTAATTTAAGTGACAATTGGCATGCTTCTATTGTCAAACAGCCTGCTCATAGACCTTTTGCCTTTAGTCGAAAACCTTTTCGCCCTTGGTCAAAAGCCCTTTCGACA
>ENA-UEPD01000955-UEPD01000955.1-human-gut-metagenome-genome-assembly--contig:-NODE-955-length-18781-cov-9.115590_pt1 | contig 18781 bp, 15 predicted proteins | sample MGYA00242895_ERZ507906 | MGnify/ENA primary metagenome ERZ507906 (study PRJEB26167, sample SAMN06115416) | human gut metagenome | host: Homo sapiens | place: China:Guizhou | collected 2015-03-03... | reverse complement strand
TGAAACACTTTTAAACGGAAATCACTCATATACTTCTTATATCTTATAACTCGTCAGACTTGATGCCGAATGCATGCTTATATTGAAGATCATGGCGGCAATACGTCTGGCGGTGGTGATATCGCTATCGGTCACAATTCCTTTGTTGAAAATTATGTCAATCAGAGCGGCAGCATAGCTTTTGGAGAAAATACACATGTTCGAAACTCGGTAGGCTCAACAGAAAATGCATTCGTTCTGGGTCAGTATGAAACGACGCAAGATCCAGCTGGTACAACGATTCCTACTGATGTAGCAAAAATGAATGCCAGCATTGCTATCGGTGAAAATACCTTTGCTCGCACGGGGAGTCTGATGATCGGTACCCATAAGTATACCGGTGAAATTGGCGATACTACAGTTGATACCTCTGATGCAGTCAGCATGGCTAAGGCCAATCAACAGATTAATGAAACTGTTTTGGGAACGAATAGTTTTAGCCTTGGTGCTTTCTCGACCGTAACAGGTGCATACTCTATTATTTCGGGGGATTATGATAAAGAAAAATGGAACAATTTCGGCTCATCCATTACGGGCTCGCTGAATAGTATTGAATCGAAGACGGCAACAGCAAAGAATGCTGGTGTAGCAAGTCATATCATAGGTACAGCTAACCGCATGCAGAATACGAATGGAGCAGTGGTCTTGGGGTCTGGTAATGAGATCACAGATTCAAACGCTGAGATGAGTATTCCTACGTCCAATAATGTATCAGCAAAAGACTTGTCTGAAAAGATTCGTACTTCCATCCAAAAAGATAGTGGCGGTGCGGCCTCTGTTGTCGGTAATGGCAATGAAGTAAAGAAGTCCACGAATGTTGCTGTCGTAGGTTCAAAGAACACGGTGACTAGCACCACGAATTCTCAGATTTTTGGTGACAACCGTATAGTGACAGGTGCAGACGGAGCACCTATTGATGGTGCTGTCATCATCGGTTCAGCTGCTGCAAAATCTTCGCTGACGACGGATAAGAAAAACGTTACCATCCTCGGCTATAATGCCAATGCTACAGTTGAATATGGTGTAGCCCTCGGTGCTGGCTCTGTGGCTTCAATTGATAATAAACAACCTGGATATGACGTTTTGACAAAGGCCGCTAGTAGTAATTTCGACGATAAAACATGGAAACCTTCTTGGGCTGCTGTTTCCGTCGGTGATGCTGAACACACCCGCCAGATCACGAATTTGGCTGCAGGCTTTAATGATACAGATGCTGTCAATGTGGCTCAGTTGAAGAATGTCATGAATATACCTGTTAATATTTACAGTGGCGGGAAAAATACTAATGGTGTTTATACCGCAGGGAAGCAAATCGTACCGAAAATGACCATCAGCAATCTTCAGATTGACTTCGGCGATGGTCTCAAGGCACAGGAAGTTGACAATGACGGTGACAAACGAGTCCTTGTCACGCTGGATAAAGATGCTCTGAAGAATGACCCTGCTTTTAAAGGCCCAAAAGGTGATAAAGGTGATACTGGTGCGCAGGGACCGAAGGGTGACAAAGGCGATACTGGCGTGCAGGGCCCGAAGGGCGACAAAGGCGATACCGGTGCGCAGGGCCCGAAGGGCGACAAAGGTGATGCCGGTGTACAAGGCCCGAAGGGCGACAAAGGCGATACTGGCGTGCAGGGCCCGAAGGGCGACAAAGGCGATACTGGCGTGCAGGGTCCGAAGGGCGACAAAGGTGATGCCGGTGCACAAGGTCCGAAAGGCGACAAAGGTGATGCCGGTGTACAAGGCCCGAAGGGTGACAAAGGTGATACTGGTGCACAAGGTCCGAAAGGCGACAAAGGTGATACCGGTGCACAAGGCCCGAAGGGCGACAAAGGCGATACCGGTGCCCAGGGCCCTGCTGGTAAGGATGGTAAAGACGGCAAGGATGGTGGCGTAGGTACTGTTACGGATGATGGATCGAATATCACTGTGATCAATACGGAGACAGATTCGACAAAACCAGCGAACTACCAGGTGTCCCTGAAGAAGGATATCAATATTGATAGTGTAACCGCTGATAAGGTAACGGCAAAAGAGATGACGACGGACCGCCTTACAATCAACAAGGATGTTTCCATCGAGAAGGGTTCGAAGTCTGCTGTCAATGCTGGCACGGTCTACAATGAGACGCGCGTCAAACAGGATGGCAAGTACGTCAAGGCGTCCAATACGGCGGGCGAGAACCTGTCTGTACTGGACAATCAGGTGGCCTCGAATTCGTCGAACATCACGAACCTCAATGGCCGCGTGAATAACCTCGACAGTAAGGTCAACAAGGTCGGTGCCGGTGCTGCGGCTCTGGCAGCGCTGCATCCGCTCGATTTCGATCCGGAAGACAAGTGGGACTTCGCCGTTGGCTACGGCAACTACCGTGATGCGAACAGCGTGGCCGTCGGCGCGTTCTACCGCCCGGATGACGACACGATGTTCAGCGTCGGCACGAACTTCGGCAACGGCGAGAACATGATCAACGCCGGCGTCAGCTTCAAGTTCGGCCCGAAGGGCAAGTCCCAGGTCCGCCCGGGCTCCACGCAGGAGATCACCGAACTGCGCGCCACCGTCGCCCGCCAGGACGACCAGCTCAAGAAGCAGGACAGCGAGATCAAGGAACTCAAAGCCATGGTCCAGCAGCTGATGGCGAAACAGGACAAACAAGCAACAACTAAATAATCTATCTCGTCACAAATAGCAAGAGGCATAGGAGCGAAGGCTCCTATGCCTCTTATTTTTTATGCACTTGTTGGTCACCGTTGTGCGCTGTTAGGTTGTTAGAAAGCCAGGCCATTATCCTTGGCAATCTTGCGGACTTCTTCGAGTGAGAGGTGGGTCGACTCAGTGATGACGCCTACAGGAAGCCCTTTCTTCAAGAGAGACAGCGCGACTTTCATCATGGCATTGCGTTCGCCAAGCAGTTTGCCACGTGCCTCGCCGATAGCGACTCCATCTTCTTTTGCGACTTCGAGTGCGCGTTTCTGATCCCATTTGAAGTTGACCATGTCGAACACCTCACTTTCGTTTTTCTGGAAATAGTCGGCCATCAGGTCGTGCGTCTTGCAGTAGGTGATGGCCTGACGGATAGCGGTCCTGAGCTCGAGCCCATTCTGGATGCCATCGCGGACTTTCTGGACAAAGATGCTGTAGCAGCGGAGCTCATAGCAGGAATCCAGGAGCTTATTTTTTGCGGAGTAGTTGATGTTGTAGCAATCGACGGTAAGTTCCAGCGTGTTGGCCGCATGAGCAAAGGCATCGGACAGGCGAAGCTTCTGGTAGTCGGGCTCGTCCTGATTGCCATTGTAAAAGACGTAGAATTCTGGTGCAGGGATGGGGATGAGGCGCGAGCGGTAGACGACTTCCTGTGAATCAAGCTGACGGCTGTAGAGCTTGGCGACGTACCAGAGCATGCGCAGTGGCATATTGGGGTTCCAAGAGCTCTGATGCTCCATCAAAATGATGTCGCGGTCACCGATTCGGAAGCTGATGTCGTTCTTGATGTCGTTGAAGAACACACCCCGCAGCGTCGTGATGGCGATGTCTCTCGGGGCAACCTTGCGGCCCGTCAGACTCTCATAGAGACTGGCAAGCCGCCGCTTGTCGTTGAAGATATGGCGGAAGAGCGAATCTTTATAGGTTCGTTTCGGCTTCATGCACATGCATCCTCCCTTTTTGCTTTTATTTTATTATATCATGCCGAAAGATATGTCGCCAGAGTCCCCGGAACAAACATCTCAATGATTGCAAGCCTTTCTAATAGTGGTACAACCTCGTCCGCATGAAGGCTGGCATACTTTCCAATGCTTCCAGGATGACAAGCCGATGCTGCCCTGCAAAGAGGCCTGAGCGTCGACTGATATATAGAAAAAGCGAGCTGCATGTGCAGGACAATGCCTGTACGTGCAGCTCTTTTTTACTTGAGGCAGTCGATAAATGCTTTGACAGTTGCTGGCAGGTAGCGTTTGGGGCTGGTCAGGGCGTGGAAAATGCGGTGGCTCTCGGGGTGGGAGAGGCGGTAGAAGTGGAGGTGGCTTTCGCTGGTGACGAGGCGGTCGCTCAGGAAGGTGGCGGCGAAGCCGGCTTCGGCGAGGCGGCTGGCGGTGGCCATCTGGGAGAGCTCTATCTTGATGATTGGCTCGATGCCGGCCTCGTGGAAGAAGTGCATGGCGCGGTCGTGCAGGTTGTTGCCGCTGCGCAGCAGGATGAAGGGCTCGGCGGCGAAGTCTTTGAGGTCAACGCTCGGGCAGCCGGGCGCGAGGTGGCGTCTGGCGAGGATGTCGGCGGCGGTCAGGCTGTATTGCGCGCGATGTGCGGGGCGGGTCACATCCTGCGGGACGGCGAGCAGGATGGTGTCGGTGAACACGGGCGTGCTCGTGAAATCCTGGATGACAGCCTCGTCGCAGCTGAAGGTCAGGTCGATCTCGCGCTGCTCGAGCATGCGCGCCATGGCGTGAGAGCTTCCCTCGAGCAGGTTGAGCTTGACTTGCGGGAACCTTCGGTTGAAGCGCGTCAGGACCTCTGGCAGGATGCAGGCGTTGATGAAGTGGCTGCTGCCGATGGTGATGGTCCCCGTGCGCAGCGCGCGGATGTCGTCGAGCTGGTGGCGCAGGTCCTGCTCGAGCGCCCGCGTCTTCTCGATGGTCTGGAGGTAGATGCGCCCGGCGGGCGTCAGGCTGATGGGCCGCGTGCTGCGGTCGAAGAGCGGCATGCCGAGCGAGGCTTCGAGCTTGCTGATTGCGATGCTCAGGGCGGGCTGGGTGATGAAGAGCGCCTGAGCCGCCTTGGAAAAGCTCTTCTGCCGATAGATCTCATAGACGTAGCGCATATCCTGCTGCATATGCATTCCCTCTTTCATGTTTTTTCGATGTATCTGTGCCTATTATTATATCAGATTTATGGAGCTGTAAAATCTATAAATTGGAAGAAATACTGGAATTGCGGTATGCTATAAGCAACGAAAGCGATACGAGCACGGTCTGGAGAGGAGAGCTAGCATGATCAATGCATTGAAGATGGATGAGCGCGACAATGTCGTGACGTGTGTCAAGGAAGTAAAGCGCGGGGAGGATGTCGTCTATCAGGAGGGCGCATCGGAAATGTCGCTTGTGGCAGAGGAGGCGATCCCCTACTGCCACAAGGTCGCACTCTCTGACCTCGCAGAGGGGACGGAGATCATCAAGTACGGTGAAAGCCTCGGCAAGCTCGTCGCGCCGGTCAAGAAGGGCCACTGGGTCAATGACAAGAACCTCAAGAGCGTGCCGCGCGACTACGAGAGCGAGCTCGCGGGCGATGATTTCGTGATGCAGGCGAAGCAGTCGGCCGGCGCGCCGGACCTCGAGCCGTTCTCGTTCTGGGGCTATCGCCGTGTGGAGGGGCGGCCGGGCATCCGCAACCACGTCCTGATCCTGCCGACGTGTGCCTGCGGCAGTGAGTGCTGCCGCATCGTGGCGAGCCAGGTGCGCGGCGCGGTCAACATCGTCTTCAACACGGGCTGCTCGGATGTGGCGGCCAATACGGCGATGAGTCAGAAGGTGCTGACGGGCTTTGCCTGCAACCCGAATGTCTACGGCGTCGTCATCATCGGCCTCGGCTGTGAGACGGTCCCGCATGCGGCGCTGCGCGAGAATATCCAGAAGATGACGAGCAAGCCCGTCGTCTCGTTCGGCATCCAGGACGAGGGCGGCACGCTCAAGACCATCGAGAAGGCGGTGCGCGCGGCGCGCGACATGGCACAGCAGGCGGGCATGCAGCAAAAGGAACTCTTCCCTGCTTCGGAACTGCTGCTCGGCATCGAGTGCGGCGGCTCGGATGCGACGTCGGGCATCGCCTGCAATCCGGCCGTCGGCGAGCTCAGCGACATCCTCGTCGACATGGGCGCCTCAGCGATGATGAGCGAGTCCATCGAGTGGATTGGCGGCGAGCACGTCCTCGCGAAGCGCGCGGCGACGCCTGAGATCCAGCGCGAGATCATCCGCGTCTGCGAGGAATATGAGAAGCATCTCGCAGGAGCGGGGCAGGACTGCCGCGCGGGCCAGCCGACGCCGGGCAACAAGGCGGGCGGCCTCTCGACGCTCGATGAGAAGAGCCTCGGCTGCATCCGCAAGGGCGGCACGCGCCCCATCGTGGAGGTCTTGGAGCAGGCCGTACGGCCGACAAAGCGCGGCGCGCTCGTCATGGACACGGCGGGTTACGATATCTCGTCGGTAACGTCGATGGCGGCGGCCGGCTGCCAGGTCATCATCTTCACGACGGGCCGCGGCACACCGACGGGCAATGCCATCGTGCCGGTGCTCAAGGTCACGGCCAATGAGCGCACCTACCGCTGCATGGAAGACAATATGGACGCCGACCTCAGCGCCATCGTGCGCGGCGAGAAAACGTACCAGCAGATGGGCCGCGAGCTCGTCGACGCGATTGCCGCCACGGCCAACGGCCGCCTGACGAAAGCCGAGGCCTTCGGCTTCTCGGACATCGCCGTCGACCATGTCTGCCGCTACGTCTGAGCACCCCCTAAATTAAGACTGCTATTCATGCTTTTTCCGTATGACAGCCGCTTTGAGATAAGCATTTCTCACAGCGGCTGTCTTTTTGTATAATCAGGATAAGAAGACGGTTTCTCAGATAAAATTGAGGGAAATCCGCTATGATAAAAATATAGAATGGCAGATTGATGCAGTGATGCAATCCAGAAAGAAGGACACGCAGATTATGGATAAGGATAGAGAAAGCAAGAATGAAAGGGCGGCGGGGCCGAAGCTGTCGCGGCGCAAATTCCTCGCCATCTGTGCGGGGGCTGTGGTGCTCGCGGGCGGCGGTTGGGCGTTTTCGCGCACGCAGCTGGCGGACCGGCTGGCGAGCCATGCGCTCGGCGCGGCACAGGGCAAGCCGGTACTGAGTTATCTGCGCCAGGTCATCGCCGCAGACAACGCGCACGCGCGCACGATCATGTGGCAGTCGGATGTGAAGTGGCAGGATGCGGTCGTCGAGTACCGACTCAAGGGCGCGAAGGACATCGCCGCGAGCCCGGCGGAGCGCGAGACGTTCACCGACGACGGTGTCACGGTCGAGCTCTACACGGCAAGGCTCGCGGACCTCGAGGCGGGCGAAGCGTATGAATACCGCATCAAGGCGGACGGCCAGTGCGATGACTGGCACGCATTGCAGACGGACGACGGTGGCGCGTTCTCGGCGCTGATCTTCCCGGACTCGCAGTCGAATGACTACACGGACTGGAAGCACCTCGCGCAGGATGCGGCTGCGCGCAATGAAGGCGCGGATTTCTTCATCAACATGGGCGACCTCGTCGACAACGGCGAGGATCACCGCCAGTGGGATGCGTGGTTTGATGCGGTCGCGGGTATCATCGACCGCATCCCCGTGGCGCCCCTGATGGGCAACCACGAGACCTACAACGAGGACTGGAAGGTCCGCGAGCCGGTCGCCTACCTGCATGAATTCGCCCTGCCCGCAAATGGCAGCGAGGAGTTCGTGGGGCGCTATTACTCGTTCGACTACGGGCCGGCGCACTTCATCGTACTCGACACGCAGACGGACGAGGCAGCCGACTTCCATCAGGGCCTCCTCGAGGCGCAACAGGCTTGGTTCCGCGAGGATGTCAAAAAGACCGACAAGAAGTGGAAGATCGTGCTGATGCACAAGGATCCCTTGCAGTACCGCATCGCGAACCGGCCGGAGCGGCAGGAGGGCTTCTCGGATGAGGGGCGCGCTTGGATGCCGCTGTTCGACGAGGCGGGCATCGATATCGTCTTCTCGGCGCACCTGCACACCTACCGCAATCGCGGCCACATCAAGAATTTCGAGCGCGACGCGAGCGGCCCGCTCTACATCCTGACGGGCGTCGCGGGCAATGTGCGCTATCCGGGGCTCTGGGTCGACCATGCGCTCGACAAGACTGTCGCGCCGCAGCCGGAGACGGACAACTACCTGACGCTCTGCGTCAAGGATGCGGGCGTGGAGATCGCCTGCTTCCTGCCGGACGGCACGGAGATCGACCGCGAGACCCTGCAGAAATAAGGCAAGCCGAAACAAGAGCATCTAATAGCATGTGTGATAAATCCCATATCCACCAGACTGTCTGCATGATAAAATAAAAGTAATATGAGACGGAATGACAGGCAGTGCGAAAGGTGAGGGATAAGATGGAACGCAAACAGATCGTGCACAATGCGTATGCGGTAGTCGGACAGCTCTCCAAGGGCTATGATGGCATGATGAAGAACGAGAGCTTGCTTGGCAGGCTGGCCAACCGCTTTTTCTGGCAGCTCAGCGGCTCGCGCTATGAGTCGTTCGTCCGTCAGGCGTTCCAGGGCATCCCGAAGGGTTTCTCGGGCACGCTGCTCGAGGTGCCGGTCGGCACGGGCGTGCTCTCGCTGCCGCATTACCATAGGATGAAGTCGGCGAAGATCGTCTGCCTCGACTACTCGGAGCAGATGCTGCAGCAGGCGATGGAGTCGCCGGCGGCGCGCGGCCTGCATCAGGTGGAGTTCGTGCGCGGCGACGTCGGCAATCTGCAGTACCTTGACGGCTCGTTCGACTGCGTGCTCTCGCTCAATGGGCTGCATGCGTTCCCGAACAAGATGGCCGCATTCCATGAGACGTACCGCGTGCTCAAGAAGGGCGGCACGTTCACGGGCTGTTGCTACGTCAAGGGGCAGAACCGGATCACAGACCTCTTCGTGCAGGCGTTCTGCGTGCCGATGGGGTTCTTCACACCGCCGTTCGATACGGCGGCGAGCCTCGAGGAGCGGCTGCGCAGCATGTACCGCGAGGTCAAGGTCACTCGGACGGGATCGTTTGCGGGATTTGTCTGCAGGAAATGAGTGGCACGCAAAATGAGAAGGGCTAGAGCGGGGGCGAGGGGATACCTGCCGGCTTCGTCGCTCCGCTAAAATGGTCCCCATGCGGATGCGATGGGTATTGGCACTTCGCCGCCTGCCGCGGCGCTTTGACATCGCAGAGTCTTGACACGGTCTGCTTGGGGACCAGCCCTGCGAGCAGTCACTGCGCTCCTGCAGGCGGCAGGCATCCCCTCGCCCTGAGCAGTGTTGTACGTTTCTAGTGTAAATAGAACAGGCTTCCATCGTAAGTGATTCGATGGAAGCCTATTTTTTGTGTCTTGTTAGGATTTCGTTGTGAGGGGGAAGGTCAGGGTGAAGGTGGTGCCTTTGCCGAGCTGGCTTGTTACCGCGATGGTGCCGTCGAAGAGTTCGACGAGGAATTTGACGAGGGAGAGGCCGATGCCGTTGCCGCCGGATTTGCGGGCGCGGGCTTTGTCGACGCGGTAGAAGCGGTCGAAGATGCGCGGGAGGTCGGCGGGGCCGATCCCGATGCCGTTATCGGCGACGGTGAGCTCGAGTTGGTCGGCGACCTGCCGGCTCTTCAGGTGGATGGTGCCGCCCTCCTGTGTGTACTTGATGGCGTTCTCGGTCAGGTTGTAGAGGATCTGCCCGAAGAGCTCGGGGGCGGCGAGGACGTAGAGGGGGATGGGGGCAGGCTCTTCGATGAGGGTCTGCCCCTTGCTCGCGGCCTTGGCCTGTAGCTGTTCGGCGGTCTGGTGCAGGATGGTGTTGACCTCGACGGGGATGCGCTTGATCTTGGTCTTGCCGTGGGTGCTGTCGAGGCGGGCGAGCTCGAGGAGGCCTTTCATCAGGCTGTTCATGCGCTGGGCCTCGCGGTAGATGATGCCGATGAAATGGCGGCTGGCCTCGGGGTCTTTGAAGTCGTCGTCTAAAAGGGTCTCGGCGAAACCGGAGATGGAGGTCAGCGGGGTGGCGAGCTCGTGGGCGGCGTTGCTGACGAATTCGGCCTGGCGCTGGTTGATCTCCTGCAGGAGGGAGATGTCGTGGAAGACGGCGAGCACGAGCTCCGCGGGGCCGTCGTAGAATGGCGCGAGGAAGACCTGGAAGGTCTGCGCGGCACTGCCGTCGTGTATGGTCAGGGTGATGGCCTGGGCCTTGCCCTGGCGGCAGACTTCCTGCGCGGCCTCGGAGAGCTCGGCGCTGCCGATGACGTGGATGCTGTGGCGGTGCAGGGCGTTGCCCTGCAGGTGGAATGTCTCTTCGGCTTGCCGGTTGGTGCCGACGATGAGGCCGCGCTCGTCGATGAGCATGATGGCGTTGTCGGTGTTGTTGAGGATCAAGGTCATCTTCTCGGCCTCGGCCTGCGACTCCTGGATCTTGGCGGAGAGGTTGCGCGTCAGCTGGTTGATGGTCTGGACGAGTGTATCGAACTCATCGCCGCTGTGCCACTGCAGCCGCTTGTGGAGGTTGCCGCTCGCGATCTCCATCGCGTCGAGGCTCAGGCAGCGGATGGGCTGGACCTGTCGGTGTGCGAGCCAGATGGCGATGATGAGCGCGGCGAGCAGGGCGAAGAACAGGGCGGAGAGGATGACGCGCAGGCCCGTGTGGTATGACTGTTCCATCGAGGCGAGCGAGGAGGACGTGCGGATAATGCCGATGAGCTGGCCGCTTCGATAGACCGGCACGGCGACGTACATGAGATTCTCGTGCAGGGTCTCGCTCTGCCGGATGGCGAGGCCGTAGGACTCTGTCATGGCTTGCTGGACTTCCTCGCGGTCGAGGTGATTGCTCATGGATTGATTCGGGTCGGCCGTGTCGGCGAGGACGGTGCCGTCGGCATCGATGACCGTCACGCGCAAGGAGGTCTCCTCATGGATTTCCTGCAGCGTCGTGTGGAGCCCCGCGACGTTTCGGCTGTAGAGTGAATCCTCCAGCGAAGTCTCGATGATCTGGGCGTTGAGGATTAGGGCGTTCTTCTCCTGCTGCATCGTGTAGTCGCGGAAGTAGTTGAGCAGGATGATGCCGAGCAGCGACAGGGAGACGAGCACGACGAGCAGGAAGGAGGTGACGAGGCGCCGCGTGATCTTGGAATGGAACAAGGCGATTCCTCCTCAGTCGATGCGCGTCTGCCAGCCGGGGTCGGCCGCGGCCGCAAAGCAGCGGTCAATCTGCTCGCGGCTCGTCTTCTCTTCGGCGATGTTTTCGGGCAGCTCGTGGCGGGCGAAGTAGCGCGCCTCGGTCGTCTCGATGTTGGGCTGGAAGGTGCCGCCGAGCACGCGGCAGAGCGAGAAGATCTTGATGATGCCGTAGGGGTTGTTCTGGATATTGTGCTTACGCCAGTCGTCGATGGCGATGACGCGCTCGACGGCGACGTCGAGGCCGGCTTCTTCTTTGGCTTCCTTGATGGTGTTCGAGGCAACCGACTGGTCGACGTCGCACCAGCCGCCCGGCAGGCTCCATTTGCCCGTGCTCTCGTGCACGAGCAGCAGCTTGCCGTCCTGAAAGATAGCCGCGCGCGTGTCGATCTTTGGCGTCTGGTAGCCCTCTTCGTTGCAGAAGAGCTGGCGGACCTTGGCGAGCGGTAGGTCGCTCTGGGCGGCCATCATCTTGGCTGCGATGTCGCGTAGCTCGGCATAGCGCTCGAGGTCGAACCGGTCATGGCCGTAGTGGAGTCCCGCCTGCGCGAGGCTCTGGATCCTCACGATCCAGTCGAGCCACTGCTGCTGGTCCGCCGTCACGACGCGCTCTTCCATCACTCTCGTATTTCTCGTATCCGATGACATGTCGACATCTTCCTTTCGCTCTAGTCCATCTTTATTTCTTTCCTTGTGATATGATTCTAAGTCCTCATTCGACAAAAGTGCATATTTTCCTTCTAATTCTCATTTTTATATGCAAAACGTCTTTTACCAAAGGACATAAGCTGTGCACACCAATAGGACGGTTGACGAAAAACCGCGCTCTTATCGTCGCATCTTCCTTATTGGATAAGGGGTAAATGGTGTTTTACATTCTTGACAGTTCCGGGTGTCTGGCGTAAACTGGATAGGTGCGCATATCCATGTTGAATGGACAGTGACGCGCTGAGAATGCGAATGAGGGGGATTTATATGTCAGATGAAAACAAGTCGCGGCGTCCGTATGCACCACGGATGTCACCTCAGAAAACGTACGAGGAAATCAACTCGTATGTCGTCTTCTGGGGATTATTTTTCTCGGTGCTGTTCGCCCTGGCGGTCGGCTATCTCTGCCTGAAGATTGGGCAGACGGTCGATGCCTTTGCGCCGGTGTCGGTACTGGCCATGGGCATGGCGGTGCTCTTCCACCGCAAGAACGCCTTCCCAGAGACGGTCCACATCCAGGCCATCGCGAGTGCGGGCACGAACATCATCGGCGGTGCGATGTTCATCCTGCCGGCGCTCTACATCCTGAACATCGAGGATGTCTCGTTCATCGAGATGGCCATCCCAATCGTGCTCGGCGGTGTGCTCGGCGTCTTCCTTGCGACGGTCTTCCGCCGCTACTTCTGTGAGGAGATGGACGGCGTCTATCCGTTCCCGTCGGGCAGTGCGGCAGCTGAGGTGCTCGAATCGGATGAGGGCACGAAAGCCCATCTGATGCTCCTGAGCGGTGCGGTCGCGCTCGTCTACGACTTCGTGCTCAACTCGCTGGGCTGGTGGCAGGAGCTCTTGACGACGACGACGTTCCACTGGGGCCAGGCGCTCGCGGACAAGTACAAGTTCGTCTTCAGCCTCGATAACGATGCGGCGCTGCTCGGCATCGGCTACTTCACGGGCCTTCGCTACGCGGCCATCATCGCGGCGGGTTCGTTCTTCTCGTGGCTCGTCTGCATCCCGGTCGCCTATTACCTCGGCGGCGACCACACGATGGTCGTCGGCGGCGAGACGATGCTGCTCGCGAATGCGCCGGTCGATGCGGTCTTCTCGCAGTATGTCCGCCACATCGGCATCGGCATGCTCGCCATGTCGGGCATCATCGGCCTTCTCTCAATGTCGGGCGTCGTCGTCCGCGTCGTCAAGCGCGCCATCGCGGACCTCTTCTCGAAGGGCTCGGCTGTTACGGGCACGCTGCTGCGCACGCAGCAGGACCTGCCGATGACGCAAATCGTCTTTGGCAGCCTGCTCATGGCCATCCTGTTTGCCGTCTTCTTCCATGTCATGTGTTCGGAGAGCCTGACGCAGACCGTCATCGCGTTCGTCCTCGTCGTGCTCTTTGCCCTGATGCTCTCGGTCGTCGGCATCAGCTCGATCGCCTTCACGGGCAATGAGCCGGTCTCCGGCATGACGATCTTCATGATCATCGTCTCGGCTGTCGTCATGGGCGGCGTCGGCATGTCGGGCAAGACGGGCATCATCGCGATCCTCATGATGGCGGCCTTCCTCTGCGCGACGCTGGCCGTCTCGGGCAACTTCATGTCGGAACTCAAGGTCGCCTACATCACGGGCGCGACGCCGAAGAAGATGCAGCAGTGGCAGCTCGTTTCCATCGTGCTCGCAGGCATCGTCTCGGTCGGCGTCGTCTTCCTGATGCACTACGCCTACGGCTTCACGGGCGAGGATGCGCTCGCGGCACCGCAGGCCAATGCGATGGCCGCCATCGTCAAGCCGATGATGGACGGTGGCGATGCGCCGTGGCCGCTTTACATGGCGGGTGCGTTCTTTGCAGTCCTGCTCTGGATGATGAAGATCCCGCCGCTCGCCTTCGCACTCGGCTCGTATCTGCCGATGGGCATCAACACGCCGGTTCTCGTCGGCGGCCTGATCTCGTACTTCGTCTCGCATAGCAGCGATGACGCGAAGATCAACGCCAAGCGCCTCAGCGAGGGCAATACGGTCGCTTCGGGCTTCGTCGCGGGCGGCGCCATCGGCAGCCTCATCAGTGCGGTCCTGCACATCGCGGGCATCGACTGGTTCGCCAAAGCCTGGGCCGCTTCGCCTGCCGCAACGTTCGCAGGCATCGTCGCTTACTTCGTGCTCTGCATCTTCCTCTACGCGATGGCCAAGCACGCAGTCAAGCAGGACTGAATCAAGTCGATAGATATACGATAGACATATAAGGTCAGCAAAAGCCAGCCTCGGTGCGTTTTCCGCGCCACGGGCTGGCTTTTGTGCTATACTGAATAGATAGTCTTGATTGGGAAAGAAATAGGAAGGAAAGGGATAAGAATGAATCACGCACGCCGCACGGGTATGATAGCGGCACTGTCGACGTATCTGATCTGGGGTGTCCTGCCGCTTTACTGGAATCTCCTCGCACGGGCGGAGGCCAACGAGATCCTCGCGCACCGCATCATCTGGTCGTTCTTCTTCATGGTCGTCGTGCTCATGGTGACGAAGCGCTGGCAGAGCTTCAAAGAGGACTGCCGCGCGCTCTGGCAGAACAAAAAGCGCGGGGCCATCCTGCTCTTGGCGGCTTTCACCATCAGCCTGAACTGGTTGACGTACATCTGGGCGGTCAATCACGGGCATGTCATCGATACGAGCATCGGCTACTACATCAACCCGCTCATGAGCGTGCTGTTCGGCATCGTGTTTTTCCGCGAGCGCATCTCGGGGCTCAAGAAGATCAGCCTCTTGCTCGCGGCCATCGGTATCGTGCTCATGACGTATGAGCTCGGCAAGCTGCCATGGGTGGCAGTCGTGCTCGCCGTGTCGTTCTCGGTCTACGGTGCGCTGAAGAAGCAGCTGCACCTCAATCCGTTCTCGAGCATCACGCTTGAGACGCTGCTGATGGTGCCGTTTGCCGTGCCGTACATCGGCATGCTCATGATGTCACCCGCGAATCACTTTTCGCTGGCGACGCCGGACCTCGCGCTCTACTTCATGGGGACGGGCGTGGTGACAGCAGTGCCGCTCGTCTTGTTCTCGTACGGAGCGAATCTCCTGCCGCTCAATGTGCTTGGCTTCTTCCAGTATATCAGCCCGACAATCGGCCTGCTGCTCGGGATTTTCTTCTTTCACGAAACGTTCGGGATGGCGCAGATCAGCGCGCTTGGGTTCGTGTGGGCGGCGATTGTGCTGTTTACGGTGGCGGAGAGCCTGCGAGGAAGATGAGGATTGCAAAGGGAGACGGTCAGAAAGGACACTGTCTAACGCTACGCGCAGCAGGCTGAAGCTTCGCTTATAGGCAGTGTCCTTTCTGACCTCGGGCTCGTATGCTTACAGATATGTTTGTGCTGTTGCAAATTGAGGCGGCCAGGAGTTATCCTGCCTAACGTTCCGCGCAGCAGGCTGAAGCTTCACTTATAGGCAGGATAACTCCGGTCCTCAGGCTTGTGTGTTAGATGGTATTGCAGTACTATAGCAAGATAAGGCGGGAAAGGTGGGACCATGCCTAACGCTTCACGCAGCAGGCTGAATCTGCGCTTATAGGCATGGCCCCACCTTTCCCTTAGTCTCACACGTATTTGAGAAAAGATTGAACAGATAAGAAAGGATAGAATCTGATGGATAAAGAGAAGAATCGGTTGGAGTCGATCGGGCGGCTTTGTGAGGTTGTGGCACAGCTAAGGGCGCCGGGGGGATGTCCTTGGGACCGGGTGCAGACGCATGAGAGCTTGAAGCCGGCTTGCATTGAGGAGGCGGCGGAGGTGCTTGGGGGAATTGATATCCTGCGGGAGACGGGCAGGGCGGAGAATCTCAAGGAGGAGCTCGGCGACCTTTTGTTGCAGGTGGTCTTTCATGCGCAGCTGGCGCAGGAGGAAGGGCTCTTTTCGCTGGCGGATGTGGCGGAGGCCGCGGCGGCGAAGATGGTGCGCCGCCATCCGCATGTCTTCCACGAGCCGATGCTCGATGATGCGGGCCGGCCTTTGACGGGCTGGAAGGAGATCAAGGCGCAGGAGAAGAAGGGACGCGAGTGGGAGGAGGACTACCTGCCGCATGCGTTTGAGGAATCGTCTGCTCTGATTGAGCAGGCGAAGAAGCGAAAGGGGATTTGAAGATGATACGTGACATTGTACGCGACACGTTTTTCCTCGCGCAGCCGTCGGTTCCGGCGCAGCGCCGGGATGTGCCGATTGCGGAGGACCTCATCGACACGCTCAAGGCGAATGCCGACCGCTGTGTCGGACTGGCGGCGAACATGATCGGCGAGCGCAAGTGCATCATTGCCATCCGCGTCGGCCATGCTTATCTGGCGATGCTGAATCCGACGGTCGTCCGCCATTCGAAGGAAGTGTACGACGTGAGCGAGGGCTGCCTGTCCCTTGACGGCGAGCGGCCGACACGACGCTATAAGTGGATTGAGGTGGAGTACCGCGACCTCAAGTTCAAGAAGCAGAAGCAGGTCTTCCGCGACTTCCCCGCAGAGATTGTCCAGCATGAGATGGACCACTGCGCGGGGATTCTGATTTAAAAGATACAGAGCGCAGGACAGCCGGGAATGGCTGGGCAACGTTACGCACAGCGGTCTGCTAAACCGATTTTTTGCCATAAAAATATCCTTACAAAAGAGTGAAACGCGCTTCGCTTGAACGACACTCTTTTGTAAGGATTCTAGTCGGCAAAAAATCGGTTCTTTACGCAGACCGCTGAAAGCTCCACTTATGCCCAGCCATTCCCGGCTGTCTTCATCATTTTTGCAGGTTCAGGCAGCTTCTTGTTGACATCGTTGAGAGCGCTGCCCATCCCTTCCGCCGTCCCCTTTTCGCACAACACAAAAGCATCTGTCCATGTACAAGCCTGAGGACAGGAGTTATCCTGCCTATAAGTGAAGCTTCAGCCTGCTGCGCGGAACGTTAGGCAGGATAACTCCTGTCCGTCTCCTTTTAGCTAGCGTAACTTTTATGCAGCCCCGCGATTACTTCGTTCCCTCTACGCAGATCCAGCCGTGCTCGTCTTCGATGTGGACGGTGACGGCGCTAAAGCCTGCGGCGCGGAAGATGATATCGAAGGTCTCTGGCGTCGGGTTGTAGAGGCGGTAGTTCTTGATGTTTTCCTGCACTTCTTCGCTGAGCCCCGGATGGTCGTAGATCTCGGCGATGAGCAGGAAGGTGCCGTCTTTCTTGAGGACGCGGCGGACTTCTTTGAGGTTCTCGGGCGGGTTGGGCCAGAAGTAGAAGCTCTCGACGGTCGTGATCTTGTCGAAGGAGTCGTCAGCGAACGGCAGGGCCTCGACGGAGCCCTCGCGGATGTCCATCTTGCCGGCGGCGATGTCTGCGGCATTCGTCTGGCGCGAGGTTTCGACGGAGGTCTTGGCGTAGTCGACGCCCGTCAGATGGCCATTCTTGATGTGGCCGCTCATGCGCCGCAGGTTCGCGCCGCCGCCGCAGCCGATGTCGAGGACTTCTTCATCACCCTGCCAATGGAAGAAGGAGAGGCCCCAGGCCGTGAGGGCGGCGTGGCTCTCGTTCATGCGCGCGAGCATCTTTTCGCCGGCTTCGCCCGTCGGCTTGGCCGGATTGCCGGCATTCGTGATCTTTTTCTGCTGGATCATCTCGTCATTTGTCATCGTAATCGATTCCTTTCTGTCTATCTTGCGATCTTGCTGTCATGCGCTTTTTCTATCTTATTGTAACGGATGGCGGGCGCAAAGGCAAACTGCTGGCATGACCTGTTCCATCTTGATTCTTGATTTCGGAGCGGTTTCTTGCTATGCTGAGAATATACGAATTTTGTGATTTTGTCAGTAAGAGAGTGGGGGAATCCTTATGGCAGTAACGTACAGATGGGCCACGCTTGGCTGTGGTGTCATCGGCCATCAGCTTGCGGAGGCGATGCAGAAGCTCGGCGGCAATCTCTACGCCGTCGGCAACCGCACGCACGAGAAGGCCGTGAAGTTTGCGGAGCAGTACGGCGTCGGCAAGGTCTATGATAAGCCGGAAGATATGTTTGCGGACCCGGATGTCGACATCATCTACATCTCGACGCCGCACAACACGCATATCAAGTACCTGCGCCAAGCATTGGCCGCGGGCAAGCATGTGCTCTGCGAGAAGTCCATCACGCTCAACTACTACGAGCTCGAAGAGGCCGTCAAGCTCGCGATGGAGCATCATGTCGTGCTCGCGGAGGCGCAGACCATCTACCACATGCCGCTCTACCGCGCGCTGCGCGAGCGCATCGAGCGAGGTGACTTCGGCCCGCTGCGCCTCATCACGATGAACTTCGGCAGCTACAAGCCCTACAACATGAAGAACCGTTTCTTCAACCGCAATCTCGCGGGCGGCGCAATGCTCGACATCGGCGTCTACGCGCTGTCCTTTGTGCGCTGGTTCATGAGCTCCTGTCCGCAGGAAATCGCCTCGCAGGTCCTCTACGCGCCGACTGGCGTCGACGAGCAGGCCAGCATGCTCTTGAAGAATGAGCAGGGCGAGATGGCGACTGTCATGCTCTCGTTGCACGCCAAGCAGCCGAAACGCGGCATGATTTCTTTTGACAAGGCCTACATCGAGCTCATGGAGTACCCGCGCGGCGACAAGGCCGTCATCACCTGGACCGAGGACGGCCACAAGGAGGAAGTCGTCGCCGGCGAGACGGCTGACGCCCTCTGCTATGAGATTGAAGACATGGAGCGCACCGTCGCCGGCAGTGAAGACTTCATGCACCTCGACTACACCGTCGACGTCATGGCCCTGATGACCAAAGTCCGCAGGGACTGGGGCATGCGCTATCCAGAGGAAGAGTGAACAGTACACACAATAAAAAGAAAAAGGCCCAGCCAAATGGCCAGGCCTTCCGCTCAGGTTGCGATCCTAAGCATTTGTGCTGTTGCTGCGTCAGTGCCTGTCCAGCCACCTGCAGATGTAGTAGCTGATTACACCTGCTATGACAGACACAAAGAGGTTGCTGACAGTTAAAGTGAAGTTGTAAAATAATATAAATAATCTTACTTAAAAGACAATTTATTGATAAAATAGTATTGAGGTGATACCATTGAAATACTATACCATCAATAAATTTGCTAAAATCATCGGG
>ENA-UEPD01000944-UEPD01000944.1-human-gut-metagenome-genome-assembly--contig:-NODE-944-length-18922-cov-4.745450_pt1 | contig 18922 bp, 21 predicted proteins | sample MGYA00242895_ERZ507906 | MGnify/ENA primary metagenome ERZ507906 (study PRJEB26167, sample SAMN06115416) | human gut metagenome | host: Homo sapiens | place: China:Guizhou | collected 2015-03-03... | reverse complement strand
CTTGCCCGGCCCAATCAGGGGCGAGGCCGGCATCATCGGCGCGCCGTTGCCGCTTCGCCGGCGTTTCATCGCGCGGGGCAAGGGAGCGGAAAAGTTGAAGGAACACTTGAGGTTTAGGGGGGCGGCAGGGCCGCCCCGGACGCCATACGGGAGGAAAGGTGATGAAATACCGTAAGATATCGCCGTGCATCTGGAACGACGCCAAAGTCCGCGAGCTTTCCGACAAGGGCAAGCTCGCGCTGCTGTTCCTGCTGACGCACCCGCACATGACCCCGCTCGGCGCGATCCGGGCGAACGCCCCCGGCCTCGCCTGTGAGCTCGGGTGGTCCGAAAAGGTGTTCCGGAAGGCGTTCGGGGAAGTCCTCGCGCTCGGCATCGCCAAGGAGGACGCCAAGGCCCCGCTCGTATGGTTCCCGAACTTCCTCCGCCACAACATGCCGGAATCGCCCAATGTTGTGCGCTCGTGGGTGGGGGCCTTCAGGGACTTGCCGGAATCCCCGCTGAAGGGGGCCATGCTGGAGCGCACGGGTGAGGCCGTCCGGACGCTTGGGGAGGGGTTCCGCAGCGCGTTCGCCGAGGCGTTCCCCGGCGTGTTGGGCCGGGCCGCGCCCGGCGTTTCCGCCAGCCGTCCCGGAAATCTTGCCGGGGCTCCTTCCGAAGCCTTGCCCATACCCTTCGGGGAAGCCTTTCCGGAGGGTATGCCCAATCAGGAACAGGAGCAGGAACAGCGGCGGAAGGGGGGAAGGGGCACGCGCGCGGGCGGCGCGATCCGGGATGGGGAGGCCGGGGCTTTCCCGTCTGGCGGGCGCGGGGCTCCGGGCGGGGCCTTCGCTTGCGCCGGAAGCGTTTCGCCGGACGGAAGCCCGCGGGATGGGGCCCCTGCGGACGGGCGCTTGCCGGGGGAATATCCATCGGGAGAATGCCCACAGGGGGGAGGCGTTGCGGCGGGGATGCCCCTGCCCGGCGGACGGCTTCCTTGCGGGGCGCGGGGGGCGGCGCGCTCGGCTTCGCATCCGCTCCCGCATCAGGCCCCGTACCCGGCTGGGCATCCGGCAGGACTCCGGGCTGGGCATCCGGAGCCCCAAAGGGCGGAGCGGCCTTTCCCCTCGTCGGGCTCCTTTCCGGGCGGGCCTCTCCTGGAAGGGCACCCGCAGCGGGAGGGGTTCCTGTCCTGCTGGTCGGCGTATCCCGTGCAGCAGGGGCGGGAGGACGCATGGCGCGAGTGGCTGCGGCTTTGGGAGCGCCGGGCGCTTCCCGAACCCTGCGCCGTGCGGGAGGCCATCCGGCTCATGCTGGCCGAGGACACGCGCTGGAGGCGGGGCAAGATCCCCAAGATGGCGAAATGGCTGGCCGGGATGGGCTGGAATGACCGCCCGTTCGTGGAGCCGGAGGGATGCGCGGGGGCCGGGCGTCCGCGTGTCGGCACGGCGGCGCGGCGGGCGCAGGACAACGACGACATGGCGAAAATGCTTTTGCAGGTGCGGAGGGCTCATGCACAATCTGGACTTTATGCTTCAAACGCTGGTCAATCTGGCGCTGCACTACCCGCAGGCGGGCAGGACGCCCGCGCAGCTGCGGATTCTGGCGGAGGACTGGGCGGAGGATCTTGCGGCGTTCCCGCGTGACATCGTGGAGCGGGCTGTAAAGGCACATCGCCGCGAATCCCCGTATTTCCCTACGGTTGCGGATATATGGCGGCGTTGCGAGGCATTGCGCCGGGGGCTTGAGGCGCGCCGGGAGGCGGAGCGGGCCCTGCCGGGGAGGACGCTGACGCGGGACGAGCAGATCGCCCTGAATACGGACTGGTGCGCCAAAATCCTCGCGAACCTGCGGGGGAAGATGGAGCGCGGGAAACGGGGAGGCTGCGGACGTGCGGGGTGACGCGCCAGTGTGCGGGCCTTTCCGGGCGGGCAAGCGCGCGGCGGCGGAGGGCCGTGGGACGCCGGGGCTGCGGGTTGCGGGGCACGGCGCTGGATGGCGCGGGCCCCGGGGTTGCCGGAGCCCTGCGGAACGGGGAAGCGGAATACGGAAACAAAAAGGAGTCGTGATGGGCGAGCTTTGGGTGAATTATGCGGAACTGGCTGATGCCATTGGCGAAGACGGTGCGGAAAAGCTGTGCCGCGCCGTGGGCGGGGTGTCCACGTACATTCCGCGCACGCAGCCGGAAGGCTCTCCGCTCTGCGGGGTCATCGGCACGGAACGGATGAGGCGGCTGTGCTCGGCGTTCGGCGGGTTGCGGGTGACGCTGCCCAACAGGAGGCGGAGCGAGCCCTCCAAGGTACGGATCGCGCGCCTGCTGGAATCCGGCAAGGCGCCGGGGGCCGTCGCCCTCGAAATCGGCGTCACGGAACGGTATGTGCGCATGATTGCAAGCCGCTGCAAGATCGGAAGCGGCGGAAGCGGCGGGCGGGGTTCGGTATGCCGCCCGGACTGAGAAGGGGAAGGGCGCGCCCCGCTTTGTCCGCCGCCCGCTTCAATCGGAGCCCCTTCCGGCAGGTACGGCTTGCCGGGTTGGGAGGGGGGACGGTTCGGGGCTTCGCAAAGCCCCGTGCGCGAGGCGTGGGAGGTTTCCGCCGCAACCCCGGAAACGTCGCAAGGCAGCCTGTTGCCCGAGGTGCGGGGAGGTGCCCCTTTCTTTTTTCTTGCCGATCCACGGCGTGGGGCGAGCTTCCCGCGGGCCTGAACCTGAGGCTCCCCGGGGGCTCCTGAGCTGGCGTGGGCCGTACGTTTGGGGGCGTGGGGCGGGGCTCCGCCGGAAACTGTTCAGGGTGTGGCTTCCGGGCCGGACGCGCCAAGGTGGGGGGAGGAGGTTCCTATGGCTGGTTTTACCTTGCGTCATTTTTCCCCGGTCGAATTCCGCTGCAAGTGCGGGTGCGGCGCGGGCATGGAAAAAATGGACGCCGATCTGCTGCATCTGCTCGACGAGGCCCGCGATCTGGCGGGCACGCCGTTTTCGCTGACGTCCGCCTACCGTTGCCCCAAGCACAACAAGGCCGTCGGGGGCGTGCCCACGTCCGCCCACACGCGCGGGTATGCCGTGGACATCCGCTGTGTGGATTCCCATTCCCGTTTCGTGATCCTTCAAGCGTTGCTTGAAGTTGGTTTCCGGCGCATCGAGCTGGCCCCGACGTGGATCCATGTGGACAACGACCCGGACAAGCCGCGCGACGTGGCCTTTTATCGGCATGGGGGCGCATACTGATGGAAATGGCTGTGATTGATTTCCTTTTTTCGGCACTGGCACAGCTCGCCGCCCAGTATCCCGACGCGGCGTGGCTTGCCGTCGCCCTGAGCGCGGTCATGACCGTCTGCGGGCTGTGCGCGGTGGCTACCGTCTGGATGCCCGTGCCCAAGGAAACGGCGGGGCCGTATGCCGCCGTGTACCGCTGGGCCCATGCCTTTGCCGCGCATTTCGGGCAGAACCGGGGCGCGGTGGCGGACGGCAGATCCGAAACCGTGCAGGCCGAAGTCAAAGCCGTGACGGGGAAGTGATGCGCGGGCCGTCGTATCCCCCAAGCGGCTCTCCGGGCGGCAAGGCCCGCGGCTGGCGGCAATCCCGGAGTTGGCGCGTGCCCGCCGTGGGGCGGCTGATGGCGCTGTTGTGCGCGTTGCTGCCGGGGGCGTGCGGCTGCGCCCAGTGGACGGGGCTGGCCTTGGCGGACGCCACCGCTCCGGAAGGCCCGGCACGTCCGGCCTGCACGCTCCCGGCCTCCGCATCGGAGTGGGGTATGCCGGCCCCGCTCTCAGATACATTGGAGGGGATTATGCCGGAACCGGACCCGCTTCCGGGCCTCCCGGCTTCTGGGGCGGAGGGGCGGCTTTCGGGCATTTTGGCCCATACACCGGACCCGCCCTTGCCTTCTGCGGGGGCGTTCCCGGAGCCGTCTCAGCCTTGCGTGGCGGGCTCTGCGGAGGGGCTGTCGTTTGTATGGGGAACCGTCTCCCCGGCAAGCCCCTGTTCCGGCGGGGAAGGGCTGGGCTTGGCGCGGGAAGCGGGCCCGGAGGCTCCGTATCCGGGGCGGCGGGCGCATCCCGTGCCCGGTTCCGGCGGGTGGGGGTTGCGGTTCAAGGGTATGGAGGCGGCGCGGTGAGCGAAGAAGAGAACATCCGGCTTGTCCGCGAGATCGGGGAAGTGAAGGCCGAGCTTTCCGGGCTCAAGGCCGAGGTCGCGGGCACGAACCAGCGCCTCGACGACATCGTGATCACCCAGCTCAAGGATCACGGCAAGCGGCTGGCCATGCAGGATATCCGCATCAGCTCCCTTGAGCAGGCCGAGAACAGGCGGGCGGGGGGGATTTCCGCGCTCGCGGCGATCGCCACGGTCGCCGGAAGCGTCGGGGCGCTGCTCATGAAGGTCTTCGGCTGATCTCCGGCGTCCCGCATCCGGCACCCCCTCATCCCCGTCTGGAGGGGCCCTGCAAGCGCTTGAGGCCGAGGCGCAGCTCCGGCACCCTCCCGTCCGGGGGGACCCTTTCCCACCCGTGGGGCGTCCTTACGATCAACATGGACAGCTATGGAATGGATACCCCCTTTCCCGTCCGCGGGGCGTTCCCATAGCCCGATCCGATAAGCTTCCCTACGCACGCCCTTTTCCCACCCGTAGGGAGGCGTTCCGGCCTCTCATTTGGCCCTCTACGGACAGGTTGCCCCTTTCCCGCCCGTGGGGAGGCGCTCCGGCTTTCATCCGTGCCTTCATCCCTTTCCCCTTGCCTAGCCCCCTGTTTCGATGCCCTTTTCCGGGGGCGGTTTTCCGCCGCAAACGGTTTCCCGCGGCCCGGCGTTTTCGGCTTTTTCCGTCCACCGGAACTTGTTCAGGGTGCGCTTTTGGGGCGTTGCGCCGCATTGTGGGGACAGCCTCCCGATGGGGAGGCCCCTCGCCGCACAGGGGCAGGTCGATCGGCGCATAAAGCCGAGCCCTGATGACAAGCCCCTCGCCGCAAGGGGGAGGGGCGCTCCGGAATGCGGAGGCCCCGGATCACAAAAGGAGCGTTCATGAACACTAGCGCGACAGGCGGCTTCCTTCAGCCCGAACCAGGTCTGGCCCGTTCGGACATCGAGCGGCTGATCGGGGACGTGATCGCGGGCATCACCGGGCTTCCCCGGGATCTCGTCCGCGAACGGATCGCCGTGCCTCAGGCCGATCCGGAAACCGGGGTCACGTGGTGCTCGTTCGGCATCACGAAGCGTTCCGAATCCAAATCGCAGGTGCGGCATTACGAAACCGAGGACGGGCAGGGCATGAGCCGCGTGCTCACCCTTGAGACGCTGACGGTCCCGGCCAGCTTCTTCGGCCCCGCCTGCGAGGACATGGCCCTGAAACTGAAGGCGGGGCTTCACATTTCCCAGAACCGCGAACCGCTCTGGCACGCCAACATCGCGCTGGTGCAGGCAGGGGACGTGATCACGCCTCCGGCTTCCTCCGCACCCGGCGTACCTGACGATCTGCGCTGGAGCGGGCGGGCGGATCTGACGCTGACCTTCCGGCGGGGGCCCTCGTCCCCGCAGGGCAAGGCGGCGGAAGGCACTGTGGCAATCACCCATGCGGAACAGCCCGATTGCGGCATCCGCGGCAACTGACAGGAGTTTTATCATGGCACGAGCTCTGAGCGTGGACCGCGTCGTCCGCGTCGGCATCAATCTTCAGCCGATGGCGGCGGCCCGGCGCAATTTCGGCACGCTGCTCATCATCGGCGCTTCCGGCGTCATCGACATGGAGGAACGCCTCCGCGCCTATACCGGCATCGACGGCGTGGCCGCCGACTTCGGCATGGACGCCCCGGAATACCGGGCCGCCGAACTCTATTTCTCCCAGTCCCCCCGCCCCGCGCAGCTCTGCGTGGGACGCTGGGGCAAAATCCCCACCCCCGCCATCCTCAAGGGCGGCATCCTCTCCGACGGCGAGGCCGACGCTTCCGCGTGGGCTTCCGTCAAGGACGGCAGCTTCGCCGTTTCCGTGGGCGGCGTCTCCAAGGACATCACCGGCCTCGACTTCTCCGGCGCGACCAACATGAACGGCGTCGCCGCCGTCGTCAGCGCCGCCCTCGCCTCCGCCGGGGCTTCCTGCGCGTGGGACGGGCAGCGCTTCGCCATGAAGACCAGCACGCTGGGCGCTTCCGCCGGGATCGGCTATCTGGCCCCGCTGTCCGAGCCCGCCGGGACCGACATTTCCGCCCTGCTGCGCATGACCGCCTCCACCGGCCTGCCCCCGGTCGCGGGCACCGACGGCGAAACCGCCAAGGAAGCCGTGGCCGCGCTGGCCGACAAGTCCGGCGACTGGTACGGCTGCGTCTTTGCCGACGAGGGCCTGGCCGTCGAGGATCACCTTGACATGGCCGCCTTTGTCGAAGCCTCCGCCAAGGCCCGCGTCTACGGCGTCACCGTCACCGACAGCCGCGCGCTGGACGCCGGATACGCCGAGGACGCCGCCAGCAAGCTCAAGGAGCTGGCCCGCAAGCGCACCATCGTGGCCTACAGCCGCAACCCCTACGCCATCGTCTCCGCGCTCGGCCGCGCCTTCACCGTGAACTTCTCGGCCAACCGCAGCACCATCACCCTGAAGTTCAAGCAGCTTCCCGGCGTCGTCGCCGAGGGCCTCACCGAAACGCAGGCGCAGGCCCTCGAAGCCAAGCGCTGCAACGTGTTCGCCGCCTACGACAACGATACCGCCATTTTCCAGGAAGGCGTGATGTCCGGTCCGGCCTACTTCGACGAGATCCACGGCCTCGACTGGCTTCAGAACGCCATCCAGTCCGAAACCTGGAACCTGCTCTACCAGTCCAAGGCCAAGAACCCCCAGACCGACGCGGGCGCCAACCAGATCATCACTTGCATCGAGGCCGTGCTCGGCGAAGCCGTGAACAACGGCCTTGTGGCTCCGGGCACGTGGAACGCCGACGGTTTCGGCCTGCTGGAACGCGGCGATTATCTCGACAAGGGCTACTACGTATACACGACCCCCGTGGCCGAACAGGCGCAGTCCGAGCGCGAGCAGCGCAAGTGCCCGCCCATCCAGATCGCCGCCAAGCTTGCCGGGGCCATCCATTTCGTCGACGTGCAGATCGACGTCAACCGCTGATTGAGGACGGAAAACCATGGGACATTCGTATAGCTTTCTCGATGTGCAGGCTTCCATCTACGGGCCGGGCGGCAACGTCTCCCTCGCCGGAGACGAGGCCGGGGTCGAACAGGGCGGCATCACCGTCACGCCCGCCGGCGAGCGGAGCAAGATGACCGTCGGGGCCGACGGCTCCGTGATGCACAGCCTGCTCGGCGACAAATCCGGCACCGTGTCGGTCAAGCTGCTCAAGACCTCCAGCGTCAACGCGGCGCTCCAGATCATGTACAACCTCCAGACCACCACCGGCGCCCAGCACGGCATGAACACCATCGTCATCCGCGACGTTGCGCGCGGCGACGTGATCACCTGCCAGAACTGCGCCTTCGCCAAGCAGCCCGCCATCACCTACGGCACCGATGCCGGGGCTGTGGAGTGGACGTTCAACGCCGGGTCCATTTCCTTCCTGCTGGGGATGTAGCCATGCAGTTTACCATCAAGGACAAGACCTTCGATTCCGGCAGGCTGAACGCCTTCCAGCAGCTCCATGTGGTGCGGCGTCTGGCCCCGGTGACCGAGCGGCTCGTGGCCCTCGCCGGAAGCGCGGGCGACCCCGAAGCCTTCCTCGGCCCGCTGGCCCGCACCGTGGGCGAGCTGCCCGACGCCGATGTGGACTACATCCTGAACGCCTGCCTCGACGTGACGCAGATCCGGCAGGATACGGGCGGTTTCGCCAGGCTGCGCGTGAACGGCGTGGTCATGTTCCCGCTGGATCTGACCATGCTGCTCGGCATCGCGGCGCATGTCCTGAAAGACAACCTGTCCGGTTTTTTCGCAGACCTCCCCTCGGTTTTGAACCGTGCGGGGAAGGCTGCGGAATCCGATGGGTAACGCTCCCCGATGGGCAGGACTGGCTGATGAGGCCGGTCCTGCGGGGGCTGTGCCGGTATGAGGGCCTCAAGGACGGCACGCTTTCGCTTGAGGACGTGGCGCTCATGAACGACGCCCTGACCGTGCAGGAAGAGAACGAACGCCGCTTTATGGCGGCGAAAGAAAAGGAACGTGCGTGATGGCTGTAGCCGGAGAGCAGATACTCACCAGACTGGGGTTTGAGGTCGACGGGATCTCGCTCAAGTCCTCCTTGGAGAAGGCCGCGGCGTTCGGCTCCGCTCTCCGGCGGGCCTTTGCCGACGCGTCCGCCGCGTTCGTCGGGGTCGCCAAGGGGGAGGCCGAGGTCGCCGCGCAGGCGGACGCGCTCGGCGTTTCCGTGGAGCGGTTCGCGGAATGGCGGTTTATCGCGGAACAGACGGGCGCTTCGTCGGACGCGCTCGGGGCCTCCCTCAAGGCCATGCTCGCCAACAATCCGGGTTTGTCCGACGCGGCCTCGGAACTGGAGCGCGCGGGCGGGGCGATGCGGGAGATGGGCGATGCCCAGCGCGAGGCGTATGCGCGGGGTCTGGGCATCGATCCTTCCCTCATCCCCATGCTCACGCGGGACGTTTCCGGGCTGCGCGACATGTTCCGGTCGCTCTACGCCACGGCGGGGACGGACGCCGCGAAAGCCGCCGAGGACGGCAAGGGCTTCCTTGACGGCATGGCGCGGCTGGCGGGCCTGTGCGACCTGCTGGCGAAGACGGTGGCGCTTTCGCTGTTGGGCACGGCCCGGAGCGGCATCGAGGCGCTCGGGGATGCGTTCGTGGCGCATTTCGACGACATCCGGCGCGTGCTGGAGCTTGTGGTCGCGCTTGCCTCCGCCGCCGCCCCGGTCATCGGCGCGGCGCTCGGCCTGCTCGTCTCGTGGGGCGGGCAGCTCGCGGGCCTGCTCGGGACGCTGGACGCGGATCTCGTCGCCGGGATCGGCAAGGGGATCGCGGCCTTCATGGCCCTGCGCGGGGCCGTGGGCGCGGCGATCATCGGGTTCGCCAACCTCAAGGAAGCGTGGGCGCTGCTGACGGCGGCCTTTTCCGCCAACCCCTACCTCCTCGCCATCGGAGCCGCCGTAACGCTCGCGGTGGTCGTCATGGACAACTGGGGCGCGGTCAAGGCGTTCCTCCTCGGCGTCTGGGACGCCGTGGCGTCCGGCGCGCGGGCCGCCGTGGATGCGGTGGCGTCGGCCTTCAATAACGCAGTAAACTTCGTAACAGGGGCGGGGTCCGCCATTGCCGGGGCTGTCGGCCCGGCCGTCTCCTCCGCAATGGGCTTCGCCGGCGCGGCTGTTTCCGGCACGGCGGATCTGCTTGCCTCGGCGTTCGGCGGCGCGGCGGACGTGGTGTCCGGCCTGTTCTCGGGCATGGGCGCGGCGATCGGGATTGCCTTGCAGGGGATCATGGACGGCTTCCGGCTCCTCGGCGGGCTCGCCGCCGCGATCTTCTCCGGGGATCTTTCCGGCGCGCTGGATGCGGGGATCGGGCTGTTCCGGAACTTCGGGGAAACGGCCCTCGGCGTCTTCCCGGCGCTCGGGGAAGGCATCCTCGGCGGCCTGTCCTCCCTGTGGGGCAGGGTCATGGAGGCGTTCCCGGACTTCGGCGCGTGGGCGTCGGGCGTTGCGGAATCCGTGGGTTCGGCCTTCTCCGGTGCGGCTGAAGCCGTGTCCCCGGCGGTTTCCGGTTTAGCGGAAGCGGCGGTTTCGGCTTTCGGAGGCGTCGCGGACACGCTGGGCGCAGCCTTCGGGAACGTCGCGGGCGCGGCGTCCTCGGCCTTCTCCGGTGCGCTGGATGTGGTGGGGCCTGCGGCTTCGGAAGCTGCTGATCGGCTTTCTTCGGCGCTGTCCGGCGCGGTGGCGTTCGTATCCGGCCGGTTCCCGAGCCTCGGTGCGGCGGCTGAGGCCGTGGGGCAGGGGCTCGCCAGCGAGTTCCAGAGCATCCGCGATCTCGTGGCCTCCGTGTTCTCGGGGGATCTTTCCGGCGCGCTGGATGCGGCGCTCGGGCTGTTCTCGGGCTTCCGGGAAACGGCTTTCGCCATTTTCGCGGCGCTCGGGGAAGCCGTGCTCGGCGTGTTCGCCTTCGTGTGGGGACAGGTCACGGCGTCCTTCCCGGACTTCGGCGCGTGGGCGGCAAGCTCGGCTTCGGCGGTTGCCGGGGCGTTCGGCAAGGCCCTCGGCTGGGTGCGGGAAAAGCTCTACGGGCTCGTCGACATGCTTCCCGACTGGGCGCTGGAAAAGCTCGGCTGGAAGCGGCTCCCCGATGCGGGCGCGGAGGACGGTATGCCCGGATTCCGCGCTCCGTACGCCCACGGCGGGCAGGGCGCCCCCGCCGGGAACGGCGGTTCCGGATACGGCGGCCTTTCCTCCGGCGGCGCTTGGGGAGCGGGCTCTGTGGGCGGCACGCCTTCGGATGGCGCTTTCGCGGGCGCTCCTGCGGGAGGCTTGGGTACGGGAGGTTCCGGGGCGGGCAGTTTTGGGGCGGACGGCCCCGGCGGTCCATTCTTCCCGGGCGCTTCCGGCGGCTCCTTCGGGGGCGCTCCGGGAAGCTCCGGACAGGGAAGGGCGCCGGGAGGCGGCTCCTCCCGCGCGGGCCTTTTCGGGCCCGGCTTCGGGACGCAGCCGTTCTTCTCCCCCTCCACGGAAGCCTACCTGATGGCCGCCCCGTGGCAGTCGGCGGCGATGGCCTCCGCCGGCGGCGCGGTTTCGCTGGAATCCAGGACGGAAATCAACGTCAGCGGCGCAAGCTCGCCGGATGAGGTGGCCCGCCGCGTCGCCGTGGAACAGGACAACATCAACGCGGATCTGATCCGCTACGCACAGGGGGCCGCCCGATGAACTGGCTGACCCAACCGCTGGAACGCGTTTTCCTGCGCCCGCTGCGCAGCCTCGGCGGGCTCTCCTTCGACGTGGTCGTTTCCGAGGAGCACGAGGACACCCTGACCATCGCCAAGCATCCCGTGGAGCAGGGCGCGAACATCAGCGATCACGCCTACCGCAATCCGTGCAAGGTGGTCATCAGGGGCGCGTCGTCGGAGAGCACCTACGGCCTGCCGGTCTGGGACCCGTACAACGCCACCCTCTACAACGCGCTGCTGGCGCTGCAAAACGCCCGTGAGCCCTTCGACATCGTTACGGGCAAGCGCAAGTACGGCAACATGCTGCTGGAGAAGCTGACGGTGACCACCACCCCGGACTCCGAGCACGCGCTCATGGTGACGGCGGAGTGCCGCGAGGTGATCATCGTGAGGACGCAGGTGATGGCGGTCCCGGCCGAACCCGGCAGGCACCGGAACCCCGCCAAGACCGGCGGGACGGCGAACAAGGGCCAGAAGCAGGCCGTCCCCGTGAGGTGACGTTCTGCATGGCCTTGAAGATACAACCAAAGTGAGTGCGACAATGCGTTATGTCATTCCCCTGACCCCTGAGCCGCAGCGGTTCAGCATCGTTCTGGCGGGCCGCGAGCTGCTGCTTGCCGTCCGCTGGATGGACGCGCCCGAAGGCGGCTGGCTGCTCGACATGGCCGACGCCGAGGGCGTCCCCCTCGTTTCCGGCATCCCGCTGGTGGCGGGGTGCGACCTGCTTGAGCCGTATGCGTATCTGGGGCTCGGGGGCGCGCTCCTGCTTTCGGGGGACGAGCCGCCCTCCCCGGATACGCTCGGGCGGGGCGTGGACCTGCTGTTCGAGGTGGCTGATCATGGCTGAGGCAACAAGCCGTAGCGGGGAACGCCGCGATGAGGGCCGCCAGTGGCTGCGCCGGTGCTCGCTGCTCGTCGGGCCCAAGGAGGGCGGCGCGCTGGAGCTTGGGGAACTGCGCGTTGCCTTCACCGTCAAGGTGAGCGAGCAGGAAACCCCCAACAGCGCCTCGATCAAGGTCTACAACCTCTCCGAGGCCACAGCCGGGCGGATCCGCAAGGAATTTACCCGCGTCATCCTTCAGGCCGGGTATCAGGGCAACTGTTCCGTCATCTTCGACGGGAACATCACCAAGGTGGCGCTCGGGCAGGAGGGCGGCCCCGGAGCCGGGAAGAACGGCGGCGAGGGCGAAGGGTTGGACACCTGCCTCGAGATCAGCGCCGGAGACGGCGACAGGGCCTACAACTACGCGCTGGTCAATACCTCGCTGGCGGCGGGCTCCACCCCCGACGACCACGTCCGCGCCTGCATGAAGGCCTTTTCCGCCAAGGGGATCGAACCAGGCTACATCCCTCTCCTTCCCGGCCAGAAGCTCCCCCGGGGCAAGGTCATGTACGGCATGGCCCGCGCCTACATGCGCGATACCGCGAGGCGCACCGGCACGGCGTGGAGCTTCCAGAAGGGCAAGATGCAGATGGTGCCCGCCAGCGGCTACCTCCCCGGCGAGGCCGTGGTGCTTTCCGCCGGAACCGGGCTCATCGGCACGCCCAAGGCCAACGACAAGGGCATCGAGATCAAGTGCCTGCTCAACCCCCGCCTGCGCATCGGCGGGCGCGTCCGGCTCGACAACGCGGGCGGGGCCGGGCTCAAGGCCGGGGCGGGGCGGGAGCCGAGGGACGTCCACGACGGCCTCTACCGCATCCTTTCGATAACCTTCTCCGGCGACACGCGGGGCACGGACTGGTACGCCACCCTGTCGTGCGTCGGCATTGACGATACCTCTCAGCTTCCTTTGGACGAGGCACGGTGATGGACAGACGAGAAAGATGGGCCGAGCCCGTCGAAGCCCTGCGCGCGGCCCTCGACGGCAGGCAGGCGGAAATGTGGACGGCGCTGCCCGGCATCGTCCAGTCCTTTGATCCGGCGGCGATGACGGTTTCCGTACAGCCCGCCGTTGCCGGGCGGATCTCCGACGAGGCGGGAAAGGCCGCTTCCGTGGATCTGCCCATCCTGCCGGACGTGCCGGTGGTGTTCCCGGGCGGGGGCGGCTTTGCCCTCACCTTCCCGGTGGCGGCGGGGGATGAGTGCCTTGTGGTGTTCGCCTCCCGCTGCATCGACGCGTGGTGGCAGTCCGGCGGCGTCGGCGAGCCGATGGAGCCCCGGATGCACGACCTCTCGGACGGCTTCGCCCTTGTCGGCGTGCGCAGCCAGCCGCACAGGCTGTCCCCCGCCGTGCACACGGGGAACACGCAGCTCCGCGCCGACGACGGGAGCGCCTACGTCGAGATCACGCCCGGCGGGGCGGTTACGGCGGTGGGGCCCTCGTCCGTCACCGTCAGAAGCGGCGGCTCCATCACGCTGGACGCCCCGCGGATCGTCATCAAGGGGCTGCTCTCCATGCAGTCGCAGGGCGGCGGCGCGACCACGGCCACGCTCGCCGGATCGCTCAACGCCACGGGCGACGTGACCGCATCGAACATCAGCCTCAACAGCCATACGCACCCCGGCGACAGCGGGGGGACCACGGGAGGCCCGCAATGAAATACCGCAAACTGACGGAAAACGGCGACTACGCCTTCGGGCGCGGCGGCGCGGACATGCACGCCGACACCCCGGAAGCCGTGGGGCAGGCCGTCCTGACCCGGCTGAGGCTGTTCGCGGGGGAATGGTTCGTCGACCTCAAGGAAGGGACGCCCTACGTCCCCGGCGTGCTCGGCAAGCACACGCAGGACACGTATGACCCCGTCTTCCGCGAGCGGATACTGGATACGGAAGGCGTGACCGGCATCGTTTCGTATGCCTCCTCCTTCGACGGCGAAACCCGCAAACTCTCCGTGCGGGCCGTCATCGGCACGGTCTACGGGGAAACGACGATACAGGAGGTTTTCTAATGGCGCTCGCCACCATCGACGAAACCGGGCTGCACCTGCCCGACTATCCCACGGTCCTTGAGGACGTCAAAGCCCGTTTCCGGGGCATTTACGGCGACGACCTCTATCTTGGGCCCGACAGCCAGGACGGGCAGCTCTGCGCCGTCTTCGCCCTCGCCCTGCACGACGCCTATACCCTCGCCGGGAGCGTCTACAACGCCTATTCCCCCGCCACGGCGCAGGGGACCGGGCTGTCCCGCATGGTCAAGATCAACGGCCTCCGGCGCAAGCCCTCGGGCCGCAGCACCGTCGACCTGCGCCTTGTGGGGCAGGCCGGGACGGTCATCCGGGGCGGCATGGCCGGGGACGCCGCCGGGAAACGCTGGCTGCTCCCCGACGAGGTGGCCATCCCGCAAAGCGGCGAGATCACCGTGACCGCCACGGCGGAGGAGAGCGGGGACATCCGGGCCGCCGCCGGGGACATCGTCAAGATCCTCACGCCCGCCCGGGGCTGGCAGTCCGTGGGCAACCCCGCCGCGGCCCTGCCCGGTGCCGCCGTGGAGACGGACGCGGAGCTCAGGCTGCGCCAGGCCATCTCCACCGCGCTCCCGTCCCTGACCGTGTTCGAGGGCACGCTGGGGGCCGTGGCGTCCATCCCCGGCGTCACCCGCAGCCGGGGCTATGAGAACGACGGAGGCGTGCCCGACGCCGACGGCATCCCCGGCCACAGCATCTGCATGGTCGTCGAAGGCGGGGATACGGCGGCCATCGCGGAGGCCATCGCCGCGAAGAAGGGGCCGGGGGCCGGGACGTACGGCACGACCGAGGCGCTCGTGCGCGACAAGTTCGGCGTCCCCAACGTCATCAAGTTCTTCCGCCCGGTGGAGACGCCCGTGTACGCCACCGTCACCATCAGGCCTTTCCCCGGCTACCTTTCCACCACCGGGGAAAGCATCAGGAAGAACGTGGCGGAACACATCAACGGCCTGAACATCGGGGACGACGTGTCGCTTTCGCGCCTGTACTCGCCCGCGAACGCGGCCAACGCCGCCTCCTACGACATCGAGTCCATCACGCTCGGGACGTCGCAGGGCGCGCAGTCCGCCGCAAACGTGGCCGTCGCCTTCAACGCCGTGGCGTCCTGCTCGGTGGATCGCGTCAAGCTGGTGGTGCGGCCATGAGCGGCTATCTCGGCCTTGTGACCTCGGAGCACCGCAACCGTCCCCGGTTCATGGCGACGGTCGCGGCGGTCACCGATCCGCTGTGCGGGCTGCAGGAGCTGCTGGAAACCATGCGCGCCGCCTTTGACGTGGATTCCGCCGTGGGCGGGCAGCTCGACCGTACCGGCGAATGGATCGGCAGGAGCCGCCACCTGCGGCTTGAGCTGGACGACGTGTATTTCGAATGGGGCCGCGAGGCCGTGGGCTGGGCGCGGGGCTCGTGGAAGGGGCTGTACGACCCCGAAACGGGCATGGTGCGCCTGCCCGACGAGACGTACCGCCTGCTGCTCAAGGCGAAGATCGGCGCGAACCGCTGGGACGGGACCGTGCCCGGCGCGTATGAGGTCTGGGAATCGGCCTTTGCGGACACGGGCAGCCTCATCCTCATGCAGGACAATCAGGATATGTCCGTGGTCATCGGGCTTGCCGGGACGCCTCTCGACGCGGTGATGCGCAACCTCCTCCTGCAAGGGTACCTGCCGCTCAAGCCGGAAGGCGTGCGGGTGGCGTGGTACGCCGTGGCCCCGGAGCGCGGACCGCTGCTCGGCTGGAACTGCGAAACGGGCGGCCTGTCCGGATGGGGCAAGGGGATCTGGCCCGTCAGGCTGGAGCCGCTGCCGTAGGTGCGGGGGCATCAGGGCGGCGATAATCGAAAGGGGGCATGGCGGACGGAAGGGCGTCCGCCATGCCCTTTTTGTTTGTCCGGAGGGGCCGGAAGCCGGGGGAGGAGCAGGAGGGGCGCGGAGCGGAGGAACTTGTTCAGGGTCGGAAAAGGCGGCATGGGCGGGCATGGTGGGCGGAAGAGGAGTTCATCATGCCCACATCCGTTATCAATGAAATTCTTTCGTTTTGCCCACAGGGGACCATAGCCAGCGGCGACATCATGGCGCTGGAGGATTACAAGAACGACGTGCAGCGCCTCCGGGGGCATCAGCCGGGGATCGCCAGACGCGAACTGGAGAACATGGCCCTGCGCCAGTCGTCCTTCGTCGCCGCCGGGCTCGCCCAGTTCGTCGCCAAACGCTACGCGCCGGGCGTCCGTGACGATGTCGATCTGGACGCGCTGGAAACGGCCATCACAGCGGCCATCACGGCCCTGATCGCCGCGGGCAACGCCCAGACCGCCACCCGCCTCGCCACGAAACGCACCATCGGAGGCGTGGCCTTCGACGGCTCGGCGAACATCCATCACTACGCAACCTGCTCGACGGCTGCCGCCACCGCCGCGAAAACCGTTGCGCTGTCTGGGTTCGCGCTGGCTACCGGGGCCCGCGTCCTTGTGAAGTTCACCGTAACCAACAGCGCCGCCAACCCGACCCTCGACGTCAACGGCACGGGCGCGAAGCCCATCCAGTACCGTGGGGCCGCCATCGCCGCCGGGACGCTGGCCGCGAACCGGACCTACGAGTTCGTCTACACCGGCGCGCAGTACGAGCTTGTCGGCGACGTGGACACGAACACGACCTATCCCCTCGCAACGGCCTCCAACGACGGCCTGATGGCGAAGGGCGACAAGGGCAAGCTGGACGGCATCGCCGTGGGCGCGGAAGTGAACCAGAACGCCTTCGGCAATATCCTCGTCGGCTCGACCACCATTGCGGCGGACACGAAAACCGACACGCTGACCTTCGTAGCCGGGACCAACGTGACCCTGACGCCGGATGCTGCGAACGACAAGCTGACCATCGCCGCCAAGGATACGACGTATGCCGCGGCCACGCAGTCCGTCGCCGGCCTCATGAGCGCTGCGGACAAGAAGTCCGTTGATTATTGCGAAGCGCTCCGCCTGTCGATGATCGGCGTGCCGCGCTACTGGCGCTCGACGAGCCTCCCCGCGAATCACGTCTGGGCGAACGGAGACCTCGTCCTGTTCTCCGACTGGCCCGAGCTGAAAAAAGTCTATGATGGCGGAGGATTCACCGGAATGCTGCTCGCCTACAACGCCACCAGTGCCACCATCGCCGCCAACCTCGGCAAATGGCGCCCCAACGCCGCTAACCCCACGGGATTATATGTTCCCAAGCTGAGCGACCAGTTTTTCCGAGCTTGGACGGGGGGAGGAACCGCCGGAGCTCATCACGATGCGGGGTTGCCAGACATCGGTGGCTTTATGTCCGGTATACTACTCGCTGTTAATCCTGACTCCGGGGGAGCCTTAACATTAACTGCGGGCATAGCAGATCGGCAGACGGCGGACGGCCCCATAAACTCTTGGGGATACGTAGATTTTAAAGCCTCTAAGTCCAATCCCCGTTATGGCGTATCGGATACAGTCATGCCGCCGAGCGTTAACCTCCCCGTTATCTTGTATCTCGGCATTCCAGCTTAGGCCGGGAGGCCGAGGTAGAGAATAGCCGGAACAGAGATATTGACCGGGCGGCTTTCGGCTGCGATGCGCCCCGAGGGGCCAGTCGGGTATGTATAGAATCTCCCTACATCGAGAGTTATATTTGACTGGTTTAGATTCCCTTTATCATCAATCAAAGTAGCTCTTGTGCCGGAAATTCCTGCGTAAGTTGGTATGTCGTGCTCGTGGCTCTGTAGCGCATCACTCTGCCAGCTCCCGGCCTCCCGGCCACCTCCCCCCGTCCAAGCTCGGAAAGGCGGCACTTGTGGAAAAAAGTTATGAAGGTACACCAAGATAGACAATTACGGATATGTACACATGCGCAGGCGCAAATTCAGTGCCGGTATGCGTATCTCCCCAAGATCGGGAGGCATCAAAATCAAACGCGGTCTGCTGGCCGTTCATCGCCCCCTGTTGTGGATTTATACCGTCAGACGCACCTAGCCCGCTCAGAACTCCTGAGGACTCCCAGACATACGAGCATATATCAAGGTCAATTTTACCCGTAAGCGCCCGCCCTGTATCAGTCTGCCAGCTCCCGACCTTTTCTGATGTTACTCCCGTCCAAGCTCGGAAAAGCGGGAGGTTAGGTTAAAAGTCATGCAGAGTTGCCTAGATAGATAATGACTGGAATACAAACGTGTGTCGGAGCGAACTCAGCCCCGGCGTGTTCACCCCAGACGCGAGACGCGTCAATTCCGGCATAGAAAGGCTGCTCAACCCGCTGTCCGAATCCATTTGTAAGTTCAAAGGCATTACCAACTGTCGTAAAAGCCGCTCCAGTTGGTGCTATTGTTGGTACAAAATAAGCCTCCCACCCTGTTGTCCATGAGGCGACAACATTGCGTCCGGTATCTTGTGTACTCCCTCCGGCTTGAGCGACTTCACCCGTGCAAGCTCGGAAAGGCGAGAGGCAAGGTAAAAATCCTTTTCTATTCGCTATGCTATTTGAAAAGAACATAGAAACATTTTTTGAGCGGCAACCCTTTGCTGCCATATGCCTTTCTCTGCCGCCGCCCGCCTTTCCGAGGGTGGACGGGAGGGGCGGGCCGGGAAGCGGGGAGTTGGCAGGGGGACGCGATACGCAACGTTACGGGTAGTGCAGGTATCGGTGGCCAGACTGGAATAGCATATCCGCTCGCGATGGATGGGAACACGGGTGCTCTGTGTCCACAGGGAGAGAAGGGGACCCACAGTCTATCGACGATGACATCCGTGAACACATACGGAGGTTTGGTCTTTGATGCTTCACATGCCGTCCCCACTGCCGCCGAAAACCGCCCGGTCAATATTGCCGTGCCCGTAATCCTTTATCTCGGTCTTTCGGCTTAGGCTTGGAGGCCAAGATAGATAGCAACCGGTTGCCACACGTGCGGCGGGACATTTTCAGGGCCTGTGGGAACGACGAGAGAGGTATCAAGGTGGATATGCCGAATACTCAGGTCTTCTCCTCGATATCCAACAGCTCCGGCTCCGGAGGGGTAAAAAGCTCCTTCCGCTCTTTGCACAGTATTGTCAGTCAATCCTTGAACGACATTAACGATCCGCCCGGTGATGTTCCGCATGGTGTCCTCCTGCCATCCCCCTGCCTCCCGGCCCGCCCCTCCCGTCCACCCTCGGAAAAACTGGTCGCTCAGCTTGGGAACATATAATCCC
>ENA-UEPD01000938-UEPD01000938.1-human-gut-metagenome-genome-assembly--contig:-NODE-938-length-19006-cov-8.478472_pt1 | contig 19006 bp, 16 predicted proteins | sample MGYA00242895_ERZ507906 | MGnify/ENA primary metagenome ERZ507906 (study PRJEB26167, sample SAMN06115416) | human gut metagenome | host: Homo sapiens | place: China:Guizhou | collected 2015-03-03... | reverse complement strand
GTGTCATAGCTTCTTGCATCTTCCGGATGGGCAGCATAGCGAATCTCATAGTTTGTTTTCATATTTCTTATTTATAAAGAGGCACTTTATCTGGGGGCAGGTGACCGGGACGTTACCTTTGAGAGTACGGATGCTGCACATCCCGCTAAATTTTATTTTAATTCACTGGCCGCTCATCGCAATTATCCCGATAAAAAGGTGACTAAATCCGATGCTGTAGTTGCTGAAATGGGAACGTTGGAAGGTTCGAATCATCGTAATATCAACAAGATGCTGGTAAATCAGGTGTTGCCCACCTGTCAGTTGCAGATGGGGATGACCGAACTGGCTCCGGGAAGTGTGTGGAATACGATGCCTGCACATGTCCATAGCCGTCGTATGGAGGCTTATTTCTATTTTGAAGTACCGGAAGAGCATGCTGTGTGCCATTTTATGGGTGAGGTTGACGAAACCCGTCATGTGTGGATGAAGGGCGATCAGGCAGTCTTGTCACCGGAGTGGTCTATCCATTCGGCTGCGGCAACTCACAATTATACTTTTATCTGGGGTATGGGAGGTGAGAATCTTGATTATGGCGACCAGGACTTTTCATTAATTACGGACTTGAAATAAACTGTCCGGTGTGGAAGTTACTTTTAGGAAATGAAAGTGAGATAAGTTTTTAAAAACATTATAAGTATGGTAAACTTTTCATTAGAGGGCAAAGTGGCATGGGTCACAGGTGCATCTTACGGCATTGGCTTTGCCTTGGCTACTGCTTTCTCAGAGGCAGGAGCGAAGATCGTATTTAATGACATCAGCCGGGAGCTGGTTGATAAAGGCTTGGCCGCATACAAAGAATTGGGAATCGAGGCCAGGGGATATGTGTGTGACGTCACCAGCGAAGAGCAGGTGAATGCTTTGGTTGCACAGATCGAGAAAGAAGTGGGAGTGGTTGACATTTTGGTGAATAATGCGGGTATCATCAAGCGTATACCGATGTGTGAGATGACGGCAGAGCAATTCCGTCAGGTGATCGACGTAGATCTGAATGCTCCGTTTATCGTGTCGAAGGCTGTTATCCCTTCGATGATTAAGAAAGGGCATGGAAAAATCATCAATATCTGTTCGATGATGAGTGAACTGGGACGTGAGACTGTATCTGCCTACGCTGCTGCCAAGGGTGGGTTGAAGATGCTCACACGCAACATTGCATCCGAATATGGAGAATTCAACATTCAGTGTAATGGCATAGGCCCGGGGTATATCGCTACACCTCAGACAGCACCTTTGCGTGAAGTGCAGCCGGACGGTTCGCGCCATCCGTTTGATTCATTCATAATATCCAAGACTCCCGCTGCCCGGTGGGGAACACCGGAGGATCTGATGGGGCCGGCTGTCTTTTTGGCTTCGGATGCTTCGAATTTTGTGAACGGTCATGTACTTTATGTAGATGGCGGTATTCTGGCTTATATCGGTAAACAACCTTAATGAATCTGATCAATACAATTGAATCAATGAAGAAAGTTTTTCTTTTTGTCGCAGCCGTTTTGTTGTGCCTGGCTTGTAACGAAGCGGGCAGAACAGTATCTGTCACGGTGTCCAATGCCACCTCACTGGAACGAAGCGGCGAGATGGTAGAAGTTTCCATGGGTGAGGTTTCCTCTAAATTGCATTTACCCGATACGGCACAGATAGTAGTGGTAGATGCCGAAGGACAGCAAGTGCCCTATCAAATAACTTCTGACGAGAAAGTGATATTTCCGGTCACTGTGCAAGCGAATGGCTCAGCCGTTTATACGATAAAAGCGGGTATTCCTCAAGAGTGCCCGGTGAAGGCTTGTGGAAGATATTATCCCGAACGGGTGGATGACGTGGCCTGGGAGAACGATCTGACGGCTTTTCGTGCTTATGGGCCTGCTTTGCAGGAAACCGGAGAGCGTGCTTTCGGATATGATATTTGGACGAAGTATAATACTACTGAGCCGGTGGTGGAAGCCCGTTATGAAGGCGAACTGAATTCGGATATGAAAGCTAAAATAGCCGAACTCGGAAAGACGGACCCCAAAGCCGCGCAGGAACTTTACCGCTCTGTCTCTTATCATGTGGACCATGGCAACGGGCTGGATTGTTATAAGGTCGGTCCTACGTTGGGGGGAGGTACGACTGCATTGATGGCAGGGGATACAATCATTTATCCGTATTGTTACGCTACCCAGGAGATACTGGATAACGGTCCGTTGCGTTTTACTGTGAAACTGGTATACAATCCATTGGTCGTAAAAGGAGATTCTACTATTATCGAGACACGGATCATTACATTGGATGCAGGTTCATATTGCAATAAAACAGTTGTCTCTTATACGAACCTGAAGGAGACGATGCCTTTAGCCGTCGGTATTGTATTGCACGAACCCGATGGAGCCATTGTTGCAGATGCGGCAAACGGATACATGACTTATGTGGATCCGACGGATAATGCCGGTGGTGACAATGGTAAGATCTTTGTCGGTGCTGCGTTTCCTACTTTGGTGAAGGAGGCAAAAGCAGTTCTCTTCCCGGAGAAAGAAAAGAAGGAACTGCGTGGAGGTGCCGACGGGCATGTGCTGGCAATCAGTGAGTACGAACCGGGAGCGGACTTTACTTACTACTGGGGGGCTGCCTGGAGCAAAGCCGACATAAAAGATAGCGCTGCCTGGAATGCGTATATGGCCGATTTTGCACAGAAGGTTCGCAATCCGCTGACGGTTACAGTGAAATAAGAGTGCTGCCGGAAGCTGCTTATAGCCCGTTTCTTAGTCTTCCATTTGTCTTATATTCCTTATCAGCCCGCTATATTTGGCCCTCTTCACGGCACTGCCTTTGAAGAGGGCTCTGTATTTCTCTTCGCTCAGTTGCTTCCAGTCTTCTTTCTTCATGTTCATGAACTCCGGTGAGGGTTGCAGTTCCGGTGTCCGGCAGGGAGTGGCAAACCGGTTCCAGGGACAAGCTTTCTGACATTCGTCACACCCATACACACGGTTTCCCATAAAGGGGGCGATAGAGTCCGGAATTTCGCTTTTATTCTCGATGGTGAGGTATGAAAGGCAACGGTGTGCATTCAGGCTGTATGGCGTCTCTAAAGCTTTTGTAGGGCATGCTTGCAGGCAACGGTTACATCGGCCGCAGCGATTGGGTTGAGGCCGGTCGTATGTATCGGCTTCCGCATTCAGAAAAAGCTCGCCTAAGAAGAAAGTGGAACCGGCATGGGGAATGATCAGCTGGGTGTTCTTTCCGATCCACCCGAGGCCGGCACGCCAGGCCCAATAACGTTCCGGTACGGGCGCGGTGTCACAGAACATGCGTCCGTTCAGCTCCGGTACGTCTGATTCTTGTATAAAGCGGAACAGGGCAGCCAGTTTTTCACGCATGAGATCGTGATAGTCCTTCCCGTAAGCGTACCACGCAAATTGATATTCCTCGTCAGGTATACGGGTGGCGGGGTAATAGTTTAGTGCTACGGAAACCACGCAACGAGTGCCTTCGACCAGCAAAGCCGGGTCGCAGCGTTTGTCGAAATGATTCGCCATATAAGTCATTCCGGCTTGCCGGTTCGCATCCAGCCACATTTTCAAAGCATTCTGATGGGCTTGATCGATTGGCTCGGCCGGGGCTATGCCGCAAGCAGAAAAGCCGAGGCGCAAGGCTTCGGCTTTCAGGGCTTTACTGTTTATCTTCGTTTCCATTATAGTAACCTAAACTCGTATCCTTCTTCTTTCAGGAAGTCGATGGCACGGGGAAGCGCATATTGCAGGTTTCCGTTGTTCCAGGACTTCAGCGAATCATGGAAGGTTATGATAGACCCGTTGCGGGCATATCTCATCACATTGGCCAGCACTTGGGGCGGACGCAGCTTCTTACTGTAGTCTCGTGTGACAAGATCCCACATGATGATTTTATAGTGACGCTTCAACGTCATATATTGCATCCAGCGCATATGTCCGTGGGGTGGACGGAACAGATCCGTTTTCATCATCTCGTTGGCCTTGTCCGTGTTGGCCAGATAGTTTGACGACAGATACTCGAATCCGCGGATATGGTTGAACGTATGGTTGCCGATGCGGTGTCCGCGCTCTACTACCATACGGAACACATCCGGGTGCTTACGGATGTTGTCGCCTACCATGAAAAAGGTTGCCTTGATGTTGTGTTTGTCCAGCAGTTCCAGTACCCAAGGCGTCACTTCCGGGATGGGACCGTCGTCAAAGGTCAGGTAAACAGCCTTTTCGTCAGGGTCCATCCGGAAGATGGCGTCGGGATAGATTGCGCGGAAAAACCAAGGCGGTTGCTCTATAAACATCTCCTTCGGTTACAGATTACTGGTGGGCTTTCATGCGTCCCACGTATATGTTATATAGTTCGTTCACCTTCGGGGTATAGTTACCGGCGAGTTTCGACTTATATTTCTCCATCATTTTGACTTCCATATCCAGTGCGCTGAGGTGCATGATAAATTCACGCTGCGACATGAGCAGATGATTGTCGTCCAGGCTGAGGTACCAGGTGAGGTATTCTACAGACTTGTTTGCCAGTTCATCGATAATCTGGTCGGCTTTCGTATTGTTTCCCAACTGGTAGTAAGCTTCTGCCATTTCGAGTGCTCCGTTCTGTACATCGTAGGGCACGTTGAAAGCCGGAATCATCTTTTCGGCGTATTCCAGTGCTGCCAGCGCTTTGTCCTTTTTGCCTTCTTTCATCAGCTGGGTGATCAGTTGGGCAAAGATGCGGCGATGGGTGTAGCACATGCGCATCGTATTCTCGTCGATGTAGATGCCGGGTTTGTCGATGCCTCCGAACTTGAACTTGTTCATCAGGTTGTCATACATCTTTTCACTGTCGATGGTGGCTCCGAGAGCTTCCGTATCGAACGGTGTGAAGCGGTATGTCAGACCCTCCTGAATGAAATGTTCGCGCATGTTCAGCTGATTGTCCGTACCGACGGTGATGGCCATGTAAATGGGGCGTTCCCAGTTGGCATTGGCCAGCATTTCGAGCATCATCAACTCGCTCTTGTAGAGAGCCCGTTTCGGGTTACCCTTTTCGTCTTTGAGCGATATGTGCATGTAGTCGGGGATGGAGTCACCCAATGCTTCCGGAATCATCATACCCGAACGGCGAACGGCTTCTTTGTCGATTTTGACAACGATGCTGTCGGTCGGTATCACTGCTTGTCCGTCTTTGGTGCGTACCCAATATTTCAGGATGTTCTTCAGCTCGTAAGGATTATCGCCGAACTGGGCACGGATGTTGTTCAGTGCTTCCGGATTCTTGCCGTTCAGCACCTCTTCTTCGGCGGCTTTGTAGGCTTTGTCGATCTGCTTCTTGAAGTCCGGACGGATGGGGACGTATTCGTTTTGACCTTCCATGTATTCCGTTCTGTCCCAAGTGATGGGCAGTGCCGGAGAGTCGTAGGCCGGACGTTTCATCTGGTCGATGTACCAGTCGGTCTGGAGGTAGCTCAGGTTACAGGTACGTGCGTCGGTGCGGAAGCCTTCGGTTTCTTGGTTGTACCACAACGGGAAGGTATCGTTATCACCGTTGGTATAGATGATCGGGTTGCCGCTTTCCTGAAGTGACATCAGGTAGTTCTGTCCGAAGTCGCGTGCCACGTAGCGTCCGCTGCGGTCGTGGTCGTCCCAGGTCTGGCTCGCCATCTGTATGGGTACGAGCAGGCAGACTGCCGACGTGAGGGCTGCTGCGGGGACTTCCTTCATGTAGTTGCGCAGCAGGTGTACGATGCCCGCCACACCCATGCCGATCCAGATGGCAAAGGCATAGAAGGAACCGGCGTAGGCATAGTCACGTTCGCGCGGCTGTCCGGGTGTCTGGTTGAGGTAAAGCACAATGGCGATACCGGTCATGAAGAACAGGAAGAATACCACCCAGAACTGCTGGATACCTTTCTGACCGCGCCATGCCTGCCAGAAGAGTCCGATGATTCCCAGTATGAGGGGGAGACAATAGAAAACGTTGTGTCCCTTGTTGTCTTTCAGTTCTTGCGGGAGCATGTTCTGGTCGCCATACAGAAGGTTGTCGATGAACGGTATGCCGGTGATCCAGTTGCCGTGTTCTATTTCGCCGCTGCTTTGGATGTCGTTCTGCCGTCCGGCAAAGTTCCACATGAAGTAGCGCCAGTACATGAAGTTGAGCTGGTAGGAGAAAAAGAACTTGATGTTGTCCCACTGGGTTGGCATGTTCACCATCAGCATCTCTCCGCATTGATCGTAGGGCACGTCGTAGCCGGTGATATCTTGCCAGGACTTATAGTAGGCGGTGTGTGCCGAGCTGTACATGCGGGGGAAGAGCATGTTTTGCGCGTATTCATATTCCACACGTCCCGGCAGTTCAACGTAAGAGTCTTTTTCGTCGGGTGAGGTTTTCTCTTTACGGACGTATTTGGTGTCTGTACTTTTCTGGCGGGGTACGCAATAGCCGTCTTCCACATCGAGGGCCACTTTCGAGGAGTAGGCCGGTCCGTAGAACAGCGGACGGGTTCCGTACTGTTCGCGTCCCAGATACTCACCCAGCGTGAAGATGTCTTCCGGGGAGTTCTGATCCATCGGTGTATTGGCTACCGAGCGGATCACGATCAGGGCATACGAGGAGTATCCCACCATGATCATCATTGTACAGAGCAGGGCGGTGTTCATGGTACGGGCCGACATGCGTATCTTTTCGTTCAGCTTTGACGCGAAGAGGTAGGCCGCCAGTACTCCCAGCACCAGGATACCGATGATGACAGCACTTGCTCCGTGCCCGTAGAAGGGGATACCGAGCATGGCGATGGTCAGCAGAAAAGAGAGGTTCATGCGGGTGCGGCTCTTCTCGTTGTAGCTTTCGTATATACCCCAGATGATGGCGGCTGCCAGCAGGGCTACATAAACGATGACACCGGTGTTGAACGGCATGCCCAGTGAGTTGACGAACAGCAGTTCGAACCAGCCGCCTACTTTTACGACACCGGGAACAATACCATAAAGTACGGCTGCCACCAATACCATGGAGCCGGCCAGTGCCAGCAGAGATCCTTTGGCGTTGGCGCCCGGCACTTTCTTGTAGTAGTATACCAGTACGATGGCCGGCAGACAGAGCAGGTTGAGCAGGTGCACACCGATGCTGAGCCCGGTCAGATAGGCGATCAAGATGATCCAGCGGTCGCTATGCGGCTGGTCGGCTACGTCTTCCCATTTCAATATCAGCCAGAAAACGATGGCCGTAAACATGGAAGAGTAGGCGTATACTTCGCCTTCTACGGCCGAAAACCAGAATGTATCGCTGAATGTATAGGCCAATGCGCCTACCAGTCCCGATCCCATGACGGTGATCAGTTGTCCGCGGGTGATGTTCGTTTCGTCTGTGATGACGAGTTTACGAACCAGGTGCGTGATGCTCCAGAAAAGGAACAGGATGCAGGCACCGCTCATCAGCGCACTCATGTAGTTCACCATTTTGGCTACCAGTGCCGGATCGCTGACGAATTGTGTGAAAAGGTTGGCGGTGAGCATAAAGAAGGGTGCTCCGGGGGGATGGCCTACTTCCAGTTTATAGGCGGTGGTGATGAATTCCGGGCAGTCCCAGAAACTGGCTGTGGGCTCTATCGTCATGCAATAGACGGTTGCGGCGATCAGGAAAGTGATCCAACCCACGAGGTTGTTTACGGTTTTGTACTGTTTCATTCAGACTATAGTTAGTTACATATTATCATGATACACGGGCGCAAAGATAATGATTTACGTGAAGATAGCCGTAGAAAGTGTAGAGTTTTAGGAGTTTGGAGGGGAGAATTAAGAAACGGTAACGGTTGTTTCACCGGCAGGCACCGGGGGGGAGGGTGAGAGGGGCTGTGTGCGGGAGGGTGAGCTCCTCCCGCCACATGAGGTCAGGCCGTGGGATCGTCCACGATGTCGCCGCCGCCCGCCGGTCGGTCGGCCACTTTGTACTTCTTGTAGTCCTGCACGCTGGGGTAGGTGAATCCCGTTTCGATCACTCCCGCGTTCTCGAACGAGAGTCCCTCCTGTACGGCGGCTTTCAGCTCCTTGGAGGGTGTGAAGACGATCTTGACGTTTTTGATCATCGTGGCGGCGTTGAAGTCGTCGATGTTCTCCGTCCCGGTGCTGCCGAAGGAGAGGCGCAGGGTGCCGAGCGACCCGATGCGGACGCTGTTGCCCTGTTGCAGCAGGGCGGGGATACCGTCGCATACGAGGTTCATCGAAGTCTCCAGTTCGGTGGGGGCCACGGTGGTGTTGCGTGTCACGGCCCGGGTGACGGCCCGGGTGTCGAGGCTGTTCACGGTGGTGGGGATGGCGTACCATTTTCCGGGTTCGTTTCTCTTGTTCGGATTTTTTTTGAGCGTTAATTTGTATTTAGCCATGATTGTTGGATTTTGTGGAAACGGCGGACTCGCGCTCAGGGGCGGAAGTGTCTGCGGAAGGGCATGGGAGCGTCTTTTCCTGGTTTATAATAGGTTTAAAGTCGATCGCTTTGCATATCGCCTCCACGGCATGCTGTAGAGGGGGTGGAGGGACGGTGCACCGCTCTTGCGGAAACGGTGCACCGTTTCCCGGATTTCGGTGCACCGTTTTTAAGGTTTCGGTGCACCGTTTTTTTTGAGGCGGTGCACCGTTCTTCCTTCAGGGGTGCTTTCCTTCGTTTCTTCCTCCGTTCGGCTGATGCCAAAGGTAAGTAAGAAAGTGTTTCGCGCCAAGCTTTTTGTGGTTTTTATTTATCGGTTTGGGGATGGGGTGTGTCGGAACTCTTCTCGTGGCAATGACAATGCTCGCCCAGCACCCGGTGAGGCAGTGTGCCGTGTCCCAGCAGCTCGATCGGGCAGTTGAAGTTCCGTTCCAGCCATTCGGTGTTGACGCTTGCGGCCGGGTGATAGTCCAGTGTTTCGTTCACGCAGGCGATGTTCTTTACCTGTTGCAGCACCGTCCCGATGTCATGGCTGACGAGGATGATGGCGCAGTCGCGGTTGATCTCCGCCAGCAGCTGGTAGAGGCGGGCTTCGAAGCGCTTGTCGATGTAGGTGCTCGGCTCGTCGAGAATAAGCAGTTGCGGGTCGCTGATGATGGCTCGTCCCAGCAGGGCGCGTTGCAGTTGTCCGCCGCTCAGCTGTCCGATGGCCCGGTGTTCAAGTCCCTCGAGTCCCATGCGGTGGATCACTTGTCGGGCTTTCTCGCGGTGACGGTCATTGAAACGGCCGGTCAGCGACTTCTTGGAGCTGAGTCCCGAGAGGACTACCTCGAGAACCGAGATGGGGAAGGAGCGGTCGATCGAGTTGTACTGCGGGAGATAGCCCGTCGTGAGTGGTTCGTGATATTTGATGATTTCTCCTCCTGTGGGGCGAAGCAGTCCCAGAATGCATTTGATAAGAGTTGTCTTACCTCCGCCGTTGGGCCCGATGATGCCGAGGAAATCGTGCTCGTAGACCTCCAGATCGACATCGTGGAGCACCGTGCGTCCGTCATAGGCGGCGGAGAGTCCTCTGATGGAGAGGAGGGGGGAGGAAGTCGCTGCTTCCGTATGCTTGTGGGGTTTTCTTTCTTTATCCATGAATTGCTTGAGGTTGGTTATTAGTATCCGGGTTCACCACGGAGGCTTCTCGCCACATTCAGCATCTCTTCTTCCCAGTCGTACGAAAGGGGATTGATGGAGATCACCCGGGTGCCGGTCTGCTTCGCGATGATTTCGGCGTTTCGGCGGTCAAATTCCGGTTGGACGAAAATGACGCGTACCCCTTCCTTTTTACAGAGATCCATCAGCCCTTTCAGGTGGGCGGGCGACGGCTCTTTGCCTCCCTCTTCGATACTGATCTGATGCAGTCCGTAGTCGCGGGCGAAGTAGGAGAGTGCCGGATGGTAGATGATGAAGGCACGGTCGGCGCCGGGCACCGACAACGTTTGCCGGATCAGGCTGTCTGTCTGCTCGATGCGTTGGCATAGCGAGTCATAGCGAGCCTTGTAGTATGCTTCGTTCCCTTTGTCGAGTACGGTGAGCGCCTTGAATGTATTTCCGGCTATGATCAACGCGTTGGCGGTGGAGTTCCAGATGTGCGGCTCCACACCTCCTTCATGGCGGTGGTCGCCGTGATCGAAGGCGGACTCAAAGATCAGGTCCACCCCTGTTGAGGTGTCGAACACCTGGATATGAGGAGTATTGTTCATCAACCGGTCCATCCACGAGCGTTCGAATCCGATATAGCCGATGCGCAGATATGCCTCACTTTCACCCAGCGATACCAGTTGCTGCGGGGTGGGGTCGTAAGTCTCGGGGCTGCTGCCTTTGGGCACCATGCTGCGTACGGTGAACTTATCTCCGGCAATGGCTTCGGTGAAGTACCGTTGCGGTTCCATCGTGACGGTGATGATCCGCTCTCCCGCATCGCCTTTCCCGCGGCCGGAACAGGCGGAAAGGAGCAGGAGGAAAAGGAAGAGAACAGTCTGTCCTCTCATTCCTCTCCCGGGGATATGGGTTACTATTGACTGATGTGTTCGATTCATTCTCATAATGTTTATCCTTTCTGTTTTAATGTGGGTTGCGCGTTACATTGCGTTACGGCCGGAGAGTCCTGGGATCTCTTCTTTGCCCTCAGTATCTCCCTTTTGCCTCCCGGAGGTCCGGGCAGACGTTCAACGATGAATCCTGCCGCTTGCAACATCCTTCTTACCACTCCTTTAGCGCAATAAGTGGTCAGTATTCCTTCTTCTTCCATCATAACGTACAGCTCATCGAATAGTTCTTGCGTCCACATCTCAGGTTGTTTCTCCGGTGCGAAGGCATCGAAATAAAGGAGGGAGAATAACGATGTACGGTCAGTGATCAATGATGAACGGTCCATGATTGTGAAGTCTCCCTGTATCTTCCTCAGGGTGAAATGCGGAGTGATCCGCACGTCTTCTCCCCAGGGCGATGTATGGAGGGCTTTCATCCATTGCGCGGCCTGTTCATCGTCGGTCGTTAATCGTTGTTCACCATCCCCTCCCGGTCGGTCGTTATATCTCAGTTTCTCTACCGTTTCCCATGGCAGCGGGTAAAGCTCGATGCCCGTATAATGGATCTGTCTGCCCGATCTTTCCGCTTCAATCAGTGTGAGCAATGCGTTCAGCCCCGTTCCGAAACCGATTTCAAGGATATGGGGTGCAGGAGAAGCAGAGGCTTTCAGGCCCATGTCGATAAAGATATGAGAGGACTCCGTCAGAGCCCCTTTCACGGAATGGTAGTGCTCGTTCAGCTCCGGAACGAAGAGGGTGGCACTTCCGTCGGCCGTATATTCAATGATTCTTTCCATATTCTTCTTTACATAACCAGGTTCAGGGCTTCCTGCATGGCTTTCAGCAGGATGATGTAGCGTATCAGTTTTCCGGCGAACATTGAAGCCGTGGTCAGCCATACATTGCTCCTCATATATCCGAGGGCTATGGATATCACTTCACCGATGGCGGGCAGAAAGGCGAAGAACGCCATCAAAGCGCCTTTCCCCTGAAGGAAGCGTTGCATCTTGTCTATCTTTTCCTTCTTGACCTTGAAGTATTTCTCGATCCAGTCTATCCTGCCCAAGCGCCCCATATAGTAGCAGGTCATCCCTCCGGCGGTGTTCCCCAGCGAGGCGGAAATGAGGCAAAGGGTAGGATCGAGTCCCAACTTTACCAGTCCCAGCAGCACGATCTCCGAACTGAACGGGACAATACTTCCGGCCAGCAGTGCCGAAATGAACAGGCCGGGATATCCCCAGTCGATAAGTATCTGTGAAACGGTTTCTATAAAAGCGTCCATATATTAAAGCAGAATAAAGCGATAAGGGTAATCATCGAACCGATAAAGAAGAGGTTGGACGATTTGCTGTTGGTCAGTACAAACAAGTGTCCCACTAATATACTGATGCCTATCAGCAACAGCGAAAGCAGATTCATGCTCAGGGCGGGTTGCAACACAATGAACAGGAAGATGCAGAAGTTGAGGAAAATAAGAAAGTGCAGATAAGCGCGTGTCCGTATCTTATCCTCATATCCTGCCACGATGCAATGTATCGAACTGACTATGTAGAGGATGAATAGATAGCCCAGCGTGACGACTTCCCATAGTTGGAAGTCACGACCGAAGTCAATGTCCCGGAAGTCGGCCAGATGGATGAACGGTTGGTAGAAAAGCTCTATTTCGTTGTGAAAAAAGGCATGTCCCAATAAGAACCAGTAGGGGATGCTCCAACCTATTATGGCACCGCAGAAACTGCGGAACGTGAGCGACTGAAAACCGGATGCACTCATCAGCCAGATGGGGATGAAGTACGTCAGCTGAGGAAACGCCACACTGCCGGCGCTCAGCAAAGCAAACGAATGGAACAGATAACCGGCAGGACGAGGCTGCTGATAGCTTTTGAACAGGAAATAGAGCGAAATGAGAAAGGTTACAGCAGCGACGTCGCCCGCATAGAGCAGGTGCATGCCGGGGCAGGCCGTGATGAGCAGAAAGTAAAGTGAGGTTTGTACGGATGCTCTCATGCGGATGATGGCAAACGTATTGTTCAGCTCTATCAGGAAATAGCCGATACCGGCAAAGAGCAAAAAGCTGACAATGCGGTTGGCCCATGCGGGTATGTTCACGATATTCCACAGCGGGTAGGACGACTCCTTAACTTCCAGTCCGGGCAGGAGAACGGAGGTCAGCACCCAACAGGCAATACACGTAAAGATAACGATGGGCAGCGTAAATCTGCCCGCCGTTATCCGTCCTTGTAATCTTTGATTCCTCATTATAAATCGAAGCCGATGTCGCGGCGATAATTCTTGTCTTTGAAGTCAATCATGTCGGCCACTTTGTAGCATTGTGCCAGTGCGTCGGCCTTGTCGTTGCCATACGAGCAGATGGCAAGCACACGTCCGCCGGAGGTCACTGCCTGTCCGTCCTTCATGGCTGTTCCGGCATGAAACAGAATGCTGTCCGTTGCCCGGGCTGCTTCCAGTCCGTTGATGGCATATCCTTTCTGATAGGCTTCGGGGTATCCTCCGCTGACCATCATCACACAAGTGGCTGTACGCGGATCGATGACAAGCGATCGGGCGTCGAGGTTACCTTCGGCCACCCCTTCCAGCAGTTCTACCAGGTCGCTCTGTATGCGCAGCATGACACTTTCGGTTTCGGGATCACCCATACGGACATTGTATTCGATTACCATCGGTTCGCCTTTCACGTTGATCAGCCCCAGGAAGATGAATCCTTTATAGGTGATACCTTCTGCCTTTAGTCCGTTGACAGTCGGTTCGATGATGCGGGTACGTACCTTTTCCATAAACACTTCGTCGGCAAACGGAACGGGAGTCACACTGCCCATACCGCCGGTATTGAGCCCTTTGTCACCTTCGCCGATGCGTTTGTAGTCTTTGGCTACGGGCAGCACCTTATAGTGGTCGCCATCTGTCAGTACAAATACCGAACATTCGATACCACTCAGGAACTCTTCAATGACAACGGTTGCCGAGGCATTGCCGAACATACCTCCGAGCATCTCTTTCAGTTCTTTCTTGGCTTCTTCGAGAGTCGGCAGAATCAATACTCCTTTTCCGGCACAAAGTCCGTCTGCTTTCAGCACATAAGGAGCTTCAAGTGTTTCGAGAAATGCCAGTCCTTCGTTCAGGGTATCGGCTGTCACGCTTTGGTAGCGGGCTGTCGGTATGTGGTGGCGGTGCATGAATTCTTTCGCGAACTCCTTACTGCCTTCCAGCCTGGCTCCTTCTTTCGACGGGCCGATAATGGCGATGTTTTTCAGGCAGGGGTTACTTTGGAAGTGGTCATAGATACCTTCTACCAACGGGTCTTCGGGGCCTACCACAATCATATCGATACTTTCTTCAAGAGCGAATGCCCCTAAAGCGGCGAAGTCGGTTGCTTTGATATTCACGTTTTCACCTACTTCACCGGTTCCGGCATTGCCGGGTGCAATGAACAGCTTCTCTACTTTCGGACTTTGGGCGATTTTCCATGCCAGGGCGTGTTCACGGCCGCCCGAACCTAATAGTAATATCTTCATGTCTTTTGAGGATTTATATCTTTATAAATAGTCTTCGAAATAACGGGTTATCTTTTCATGCAGATGTACACGGTCGCGGCCTGACACATTGTGCTTGTGGCACGGGTAGATGAAGAGGTCCGGATACGTGCGGGCATCGATGCACGCTTTCATAAACGAGAGGGTGTGCTGCGGCACGCAGGTGTCGTCGTGGTCATCGTGGATGATCATCAGATGTCCTTTCAGGTTGCCTGCCAGGTTTTTCAGGTTACACTCTTTATATCCTTTCGGATTGCTTTGCGGGGTATCCATATAGCGTTCTCCGTACATCACTTCGTAATACCCCCAGTCAATGACGGGACCGCCGGCCACGCCCACTTTAAATATTTCGGGATAGCGAAGGAGAAGGGCAGTGGTCATGTGACCGCCAAAGCTCCAGCCGTGTACTCCGATACGGTTCCCATCGACGTAGGGGAGGCTTTTCAGGAATTCGGTTCCTTTCACCTGGTCTCTTCCTTCTTCGATTCCCAACTGGCGGAAAGTAACATTCTCAAAATCGAGTCCCCGATTGCTGCTTCCACGTCCGTCTACGGTAAACATGATGTAACCTTTGTTGGCCATATAGATATCCCAGCCTCGTGCACCGTTCTGCCAGCCGTTGGTGACCAGTTGTGCGTGAGGACCGCCGTATACGTATACGATAGCCGGGTATTTCTTGTTCGGATCGAAATCGGCCGGTTTTATTAATCGGTAATATAAGTCCGTCTTGCCATCTGCTGCTTTGATGGTACCTGTCTCGATACCCGGCATCTTGTAGCCGGTGAAAGGATCGGCTGCTGTGAGCAGATTGACGCTTTTACCACTTTGCACATCGATGATATTGATACTTCTCGGGACAGTCGGTGAGTTGTATTGGTCAATCAGGTAGCGTCCCGAAGGGCTCAACTGGCCGCTGTGTACGCCTTCTGCACTGCCCAGGGGAGTACGTATTCCGGTTTTTGTATCCAGGCGGAACAGGTTGTTCTGCAATGGCGAGAACTCTGTGCTGGCAATAATAATCTCTTTTTTCTTGGTGTCGAAGCCCAGAACCTCTTTTACCAGCCAGCCTCCCTCGGTCAACTGACGGATTTGCCGGCCGTTCGTATCGTACAGGTAAAGGTGGCTGAAGCCATCTTTTTGGCTCTGGTAGATGAACTTGCTGTTATCCCAAGGCAGGAAAATGATAGGGTCCTGCGGCTCTACATACTTGTCGCTCTTCTCTTCAAAAAGAGTGGCCGTCAATTCGCCTGTTTCAACATCATACCGGCACAACTTGGCATGATTTTGATCGCGGTTCAACTCGATCAGATAAAGGCTCTTTTCATCCGGCGCCCAACTGATGTTAGTGAAATAGCGATCGGTCGGGTCTCCGGCATTGAGATAGATACTTTTGCCGGTAGCGGGGTTGTAGATGCCTACTTTTACCTGGTGGCTGGTCATCCCTGCCATCGGGTAGCGGATGTTGTTGACTTCGGCAATGGGAGCTGTGACATCGACCAGGGGATATTGGGCTACCATACTTTGATCCATCCGATAGAATGCGAGCAGATTGCCCGAGGGACTCCAGAAAGTTCCTTTCTTAATTCCGAATTCGTTGCGATGAACAGACTGGCCGCATACGATACCTTCCGGTTCGTTGGTTACGGCCCGATCGTCCACATACAGATTGTTGCCTATGGTATAGGCTACATGTCCCGTTTCAGGGTGATAATCTCTATTGGCACCTTCCTTTGGCAATGGACGTGTGCTGATAACCTCACGGTAGTCGAAATCGTATACGATGTATTTATCCGGCAGGGTGATCAGCATAAGGCTTTTCTTCGGCCATGGGAAACTGACATTGTAGAAGTGTTGCAACTTACCGTGATTTCCGGCTTCCAACGCCTTGTTTACTATGTTGCGGGTGGTGAGCGGTGTTTCTTTTCCGTTTCTAGGGTTTATCATGAACACTGCTTCTATTCCCGGTTTGATACATTGGTCACCCCACCATTGCAGGCCGGATATATTCTCGGCAGAACGGTAGGTAGCTCCACCCGGAATCAGATCCTCCAAGGTCGGCATTTTCGGTTCTTGTGCCATAATGTTTGGTATTAGTAAGGATAAGAGCATTACTAACAAAGCACTCTTTTGTTTACTGTTGGTTTTCATGATTTGCTTTATCATTATTTAAATCCTTTGATTTATACTCTGTCTGATTTCGTCGTTTCCGGGCGGATGACAGCGTCATACTTTGGTACCGTATCGTTTATCTTCTATGACTGCCTGTTCATCCGTCTGTATATTTGTGTTCGGAACGGTTTAGTCCTCCTGGGGCTTTTTGATTTTGGGCTCACGGTTGCCTTTGAATTCTCTCGGTCTTCTGTCTCCGTATTCCGAATTACGTTCTTCGCGTGGTCTTCTTTCTCCTCTGAAACCGCCTTCCTCCCGGCGCGGCTTGAACTCTCTTCTTTCCTTCGGAGCACGTTCACCGTTTTCATCACCGCCTTCCTGGCTTTTGAATTCCTTATATTTACCGTCGAAAATCTGATATTTACGGAATTCACATTCCAAAGGACCGTTGAATAAGGGAGTTTTTACGCTCGGTTTCAGGCCAATCTGATCGAAACACTCTTCACGATAAGAAAGTATCCATGCATCGTTACCCACAAAAGCGTGTTTCAGGCGTTCGCCGATCATATTGTACAGTCCCAGCAAGTCGTTGGTCGAAATGCGTTCTCCGTAAGGGGGATTGGTTATAATGATCGATTTTTCAGCCGGCTGTTCGAATTGCTGGAACGGTTGCAACTTCAGGATAATGTCTTTTGATACCCCTGCTGCCTTCACGTTGTGCGTTGCGATTTCGTTGGCTTTGGGATTGTTGTCATAACCGTATATCTTGTGGGTAAATTCACGTTCCTGACTGTCGTCGTTGTAGATCCGGTCGAACAGGTTTTGATCGAAATCTCCCCATTTTTCAAAAGCAAACTCTTTGCGAAACACTCCCGGCGCGATATTACGGGCAATCAGGGCTGCTTCAATGGGAATAGTACCTGAACCACACATCGGGTCAATCAGGTCGCATTCGCCTTTCCATCCGGTCATCAAAATCATACCGGCGGCCAGAACCTCATTTAATGGAGCTTCTACGGCTTCCTGACGGTAACCTCTGCGGTGGAGCGATTCGCCCGATGAATCGAGTGAAAGCGTACAGGTAGTCTGTGCAATGTGTATATTCAGTAGTACATCCGGTCTGCTGATACGCACAGAAGGGCGTTTTCCATTCAATTCGCGGAAATAATCGACAATGGCATCTTTTACTTTGTATGAGACAAACTTGGAGTGGCGGAATTCATCGCTGAATACTACTGCGTCGACAGCAAAGGTTTTGTCTACATCCAGGATTTCTTCCCAACGGATGGCTTTGATTTGTTCATATACAGCATCAGCGTCTTTTGCGGTGAAGTGCTTAATTGGTTTTAAAATACGGATTGCGGTACGCAGGCAGAAATTTGCTTTGTACATCATCTCCTTGTCACCGGTAAACGAGACCATGCGGCGGCCTATTTGTACGTCGTTTGCCCCAAGTGTTGTCAATTCCTCAGCCAGTATCTCTTCCAGTCCCTGAAAGGTTTTGGCAATCATTTCAAATTGTTCGCTCATAAAAATGGATAACATGCCAGTATGCTAATGTTCCGGTAATGAACCGGGCGACCGGCGCTTTAATGTTGTTAATTATATTATTTTTTCGCTTTTGTCTGTACGATTCTTGCCCCTGCCGGTATGTTCTCTGTCACCCAGATGTTACCGCCTACGGTCGCATCACGCCCGATGGTAATCCGGCCCAGAATGGTGGCATTGGAGTATACAATCACGTTATCTTCCAGAATCGGATGACGTGGAATGCCTTTAATAGGTTTGCCGTCAGCATCCAGGGGGAAGCTTCTGGCACCCAATGTCACCCCCTGATAGAGTTTCACATTATTACCGATGATACTTGTCGCACCAATCACTACACCGGTTCCATGGTCGATCGTGAAATGTGTGCCGATTCTTGCTCCCGGATGTATGTCGATACCGGTTTCGCTATGTGCCATTTCGGTGATGATACGGGGGATAAGCGGTACACCCAATTCCAGAAGTTCGTGGGCGATGCGATAGTTGCTGATGGCTTTGATGGCCGGATAGCAGAAGATCACTTCACCAAAACTTTGTGCAGCCGGGTCACCGTTGTAAGCAGCTTCCACATCTGTAGCCAGGACACGGCGCAAGTGCGGTAGTTTGCTGATAAACTTGGCAGCCAGGCGCGCTGCTTCTTCACGTTTGGCCTCGGTACATTCATCGCACCGGTCACCATTACCGAAACATAAACCGGCGAGAATCTGCTCTGTTAGCAGATTGAACAGCTTTTCTACATTGACACCAATGTGGTAATTGATAGTCCGGCTGTTGACTGTTGAGTTTCCGTAATATCCGGGAAAGAGAATGGAACGCGCTAATTCGATAACATCGCACAATACCCGTGGCGAGGGTAATGGCTCACCGTCTTTATGTTGGTGAAACAGTCCTTTGTATGATTCGCTTTCCGATAGCTCATCGACTGCCTGTGTCAGGATGTGAGTGAAGTTCAGTGGACGCATTATGAGACTATTCTAATTATATTGGCTACAAAGATATGAATAATTGCGCATAAAAAGTAGTACGTTTGTTATCGAATTTAAAAAAAGGATGTATTTTTGTTGGGTATTACACGATAAATCAAAACAATGAGGCATAGAGCAAACCTGGCAATTGTATTTTTTTGTTTGTTATTACCGTTAACAGGCTGTAAGCAAAAAATAAACCGTTCTGATTCCGCTTTTGGGGGTATGAGCATAGACTCTGTGGAACGTTGTGCTCAAGATTCATTGTTTAGTAATACCCGATATTCACGTTCTTTGTTGCGACACGCCATGGCGGATGCTCCGGATA
>ENA-UEPD01000937-UEPD01000937.1-human-gut-metagenome-genome-assembly--contig:-NODE-937-length-19028-cov-53.324891_pt1 | contig 19028 bp, 16 predicted proteins | sample MGYA00242895_ERZ507906 | MGnify/ENA primary metagenome ERZ507906 (study PRJEB26167, sample SAMN06115416) | human gut metagenome | host: Homo sapiens | place: China:Guizhou | collected 2015-03-03... | reverse complement strand
ACATCAAACAAATAGTAGCCTAATGTAGCTATTCCTCCTTGAATGACTGCCAGTAAGGGAATACCTATTGCATTACTCCTGACAATCATATTAATTTCTTTCAGTACATTTTTTTTGTTTGTATCGCTGAAGGGAAGTAACTCATAGATGTATTTTTCCATTTGAATTCCGCCAATCAGCATGAAGTAGAGAATAAAGACCAATACGAAAGCATTAACGGCAAAGCTACTGATACTTCCCATCAGAAACTGTCCGATGGCAGGAAGAATTGAGGCTATGGATGAAATGTTTTCTGCGCTTAGTAAGTCATATCCCGTCTTGGTATGAAGCCAATCGGCAAGATTGGTTACCGTATGGATAAAACCTGTCGTATCTACGTTTACCGTCTGTAATTTATTGATCAGTAACCATACAGCCAATGATAAAGGTACAAGAAAGCACATGATGGCTTCTATCAAGAGTAAAATGGCTGTAATACTTTTTTTGAAATGTTTTTCTTGGGTAAGATAAAACATTTGTTTTCTTACCATGATGTAAATGGTGCATGCTCCTAAAATACCTCCTATGAAAGGAGACATTTTTATAAATAAAATAAGTCCTAATCCCAGTATAATGGTGATAAGGGAATATTTCCAATACTGTTCTTTTACGCTCATGTGTTTTTTGCTTATTTTGTATATAAATAAACAATAAAACGAATTGAAATGTTCCGCTTTTAAAACGGAACATTCTTAGTCATGTTTTCATAATTATTGTATTGACCGCTAATATTCATTTCATTTTCAGGAGCCAGTTCTATTGCTTTCTTCATATCTTCCACAGATCCGTCTTTGTCTCCTTTAAGTAATTTGATACGTCCTCGTTCATGATATGCTTTGGCAAAGTTGGGATTGATTTCAATGGCTTCATCATATACAGCCAATGCTTTGTCAAAATCTTTGTTTACCAGATATAGTTCTCCTGACAGGATATAGGCCTTTTCATTGAACGGATTGAGTGACAATACTTGATTAAAACATTCTTGTGCTTGTTCCGGTTCATTGGTGGCGGCTAGAATTTCTCCTTTCAAAAGCAAGGCTTGTTCGTCGTCGGGATTGAGGCTGAGCAACTTTTGTATATCTTCGGCAGCATCTTTTGCTTGTTTCATTTTCCAAAGTACTTCAGCGCGTAGCTGGTATGCTTCGGTATAATCTTCTTTTAATACGATAGCTTTAGTCAGCATAGCGATGGCGGTGATATCATCTTTCATGCCGATAGCTGCTTTTGCTGTCAAATAGAAAGATAGGGGGGTCTTATTATCTAAAACCAAAGCTTTTTGGCAGGCATCCTTCATATTTTCGTAATCTTCCTGCATATAGCAGATGCCAGCTAGTGAAAGGAAGGTGTTTACTTGTTCAGGATCTTTTGTAGCCATGCGGTCTAGTGTGATACGGGCATCATCTAGTCGGTTTGCCTGTGTATAAGCAGTGGCTAGCAGGCTGAGTGTTTCCAATTCATCGTTGATGGCAACTGCTTCTTCAAAACATTTAATGGCATAAGGTAGTTTACCCATACGTTGGGCGCGGATGCCGTCGTATTTTAAAATCTCGAAGTTCTTTTTATCATTTTTCTCTTTTTCGGTTTCGGGGGTGTTGTTTCCGCCGAATAAGGATTTAAATAAGCCCATAATTTATAGTTGTTTTATTTGTCTATTGTTATAATAAATCGTCTGAGGTAAATTTCTTGTTCCTGATGCTGCATGTTGGTAAAACGTACTGCCTTTATTGGTTTCTGTTGTAAACTGGCAGTCAGTCGGTTGTTTTCTTGTGTAAAGTGTACTTTACTCCAGTCTTTTCCATTTGCAGATATCTCAAGACTTCCCCAAGTTTCGATTTCCGGTTTCCCGAAATCTATCTCTATATTTTCTCCGGGATAAACTTGATCCAGTTCGATAGTCAATGAACCATTACCGGGCCATCTGATAACTTCCAGCGCCGGAGAAATCTGAATGCGGTTTATCTTTACCTGTAAAGGTAAGTTCTTTATCTGACTGATATCGCTTATTAGTTTATGCGGCATATAGTCGGTTTCAGCATTCAGCAGTGTGCTATATTTTTGGTTATAGCATTGCGTGACGGTGGCGAAAGTTTGATCAATCAATGGCTTGATTACTCTTCCTGCTGTCTTTATACCCGGCTGGTAAGGGTTTTGGTTGTATGTCTGGTCAATTTGAAACATTTGTTGTTGCAAGGCTTTCACGTGTTTGTATTTACGCATAAATAAAGATTGGTCATTTTTGTCGTATGCTTTGACCATTGCCAGTACTTCATTTCCGGTTTCACCCAATAGTTTGAACTGATAAAGCCAAGGCATGATTTCTACTATAATCGGATTTTTATCAGCATGGGCGACTAAAATATCACTTGATTCAACCATCTGGCTGAAGGTTTCTTGTAGAATAGAGAAGTCTTTTTCAGTGTAAGTTTTATTTTTTATGTAACTTTCAGTAAAGCTCTGCGCTGTGGGTTGGAGATTTACAGATTCCTCTCGGCGATATTTATGTCCGTTGGGGCCCAAGTCCGAATTATGGGCGGCAAAGAATTCCAGTTCAGTGGCAGCATCGGGCAAAATGTTCATAATAGCGTCTTTCCAAGTTTTTTCACTGTTATATTTTGTTGGATTCCAAGCGTATGAGGCTACACTATAAATGGCTATTTTAGAAGCCTCGGCATGTTCCATCGGATTAGTTACAAAGCCAGACATCTGATTGGCTATTTGAGTATCGTTTCCATATACTGGTCCCATGAGCAGATGATCTCTAACGTAATCGGAAACAGGAAAGTTCCACCATATATATGCCGGACGTTTAATCCGTTCGTTTATCCATTGAATACCATCTTGGGTAATATCGGAAATAACCCGGTCTCCTGTCCACATAATTTGTATGGATGGATTCAGTTTGTCTCCTAAAGTAGTAAGATATCCTTTAGCAGGGTCGGACCAACTTTTATTGTATTCTGTAGGACACATGATAAGGGGAGTTACATCCGGTTTTACTTTTACAAAATGTTCATCTATGTAATTCAGCAGTTCTGCTTGTTTCACAGGGTTGGTACCTTCTCCTGAAATATCATCAAAGAAGACGGCAAAAGAACGGACACCGAGATGATACATCTTTTCAAATTTTGCCAATAATAATTCACGGTCTTCTTTATTCCATTTGATGTCTTGTCCCGGATGGATAGCCCAAACAAAATCGACTTCGTTTTCTTGAGCTACTTTTACTAATTCCTGTAATTGTTTTGCTTCTTTTTCGGGGTAAGGCAGACGCCAGTTGGGAGAACTATGGTAAGGGTCATCTTTAGGGCCGTATATATAGGTGTTCATTTTGTTTTCACCATAAAATTGAAGTTGGCGAAGACGGGCATTATGGCTCCAGGGGGTCCCGTAAAATCCTTCTACGACACCACGGTAGCGTATGGCCGGATAGTCTTGTATCTCTATTACCGGTAATTGGTTATCTTTGAGCAATTGTTTTAAGGTTTGCAAGGCATAGTAGGTTCCACGTTCATCGTTTCCTGCCAGAATTATTTCCTTATTATTGATGGATAGATAATAACCTTCCTTTTGGTTGGGGATCTGACGAGTAAACTTGCGGATGGACTTGTCTCCTTTTTCTCCTATATAAATGCGCAAACCGGTATTGGCCGGGTGTTTTCCACCTAATAAATCTTTTAATTCTTGTACGGCATATGGATTGGCTTCAGTTTCTCCCAAGAGTTGGTAAGTTTCAGGTAAATTGATTTGTCCGTCTTGTTTGGAAACTTGTTGAGGGATGGGCTGTACTTCTATGTTTTGGGCAAAGATAGTACAACCGGTAAAAAGACAAATGATTGCCAAATGCATTTTTTTCATGTTCTGTTGGGGTAAAAGGTTAATAAATCAATGGCAAAGATACGATTTATACAGAAAGAATTCCATCTTTTAATTGTATTATTTCTTCGGAAAGTAGGTAGGAGAGTACCTTTTCCGCTTTTTCACGATTGCTATTCAATTGGTTCAGTAGTTCTGAAGCAGGCATGGCACCTGCCTGCAATAGCTGTTTGATTTGTTGTTCCAATTCTTGAAATTCTCCCTGTTTTATTCCTGAATGATGGTTGTTAAGACATACATCACATTGTCCGCAGTTGTGCTCGTTCTTTTCTCCGAAATATCTGAGTAGCATTCGGCTACGACATTTATCATCGGCTGTGGCATATTCTATCATAGCCTTGATTCGGGTGGTATAGCTTTTTTTCCGGTCTTCGTATATTTCCCGAGTTAGGGCAAGGCGATTCTTTTCTTGCCGTTCACGGGTATATATAATATAAGGTGTCTTTTTCCGTGGAATGTAATGTATGATATGTCTACGAGTCAGCGCCAGTAGAATTTCATAGATTCGTTGGCGGGTTAATCCGGAGCGGATTACTAAGGAATCTTCGTTAATATAGGCATAATCAGTAAATAGTCCTGTATAAGAACGCAAGATGATGTTTATCAGTTTCTCTGTATCTGTATCATTCTCGTGTAGTTTATAGAGTTCGTCGCGTTTCATCGTGAAAAGAATACGTGAAGCATTATCTTGCTCGTCTGTATATTCTAAATATCCGGCACGGGTCAGAATCTTTAAAGCGCTGTCGGCTTGTACGGGGAAATGTTTGAAGTTACGACAGAATTCATCCAAGTTAAAAGCAAAGGTGCAACCCATACCGTCTCCCATGGCCATTTGAAAATAGTAGTTGATATCTTCGTACACTTTTCGGATATAATCCTTGTCGGGAAATGTATCACTGATACGTTTGTTGAGGGTGGTTTTATCACTTTGGGCGTATAGCAGGACAGCATATGCTTTCTGCCCGTCGCGCCCTGCTCGTCCGGCTTCTTGAAAATAGGCTTCAGGAGAATCAGGCATATCTATGTGGATAACGATACGTACATCTGGTTTGTCGATACCCATTCCGAAGGCGTTGGTTGCTACCATAGTACGGCTTTCTCCGGTGAGCCAGCTTTTTTGACGTTGATCTTTTACATCATTATTCAAACCGGCATGATAGAAAGTGGCAGTTATGCCGTTATTGACCAGTAGTTCGGCAATTTCACGTGTACGTTTCCGGTTGCGGGTATAGACAATGGCGCAGCCGGGCACACTATTTAAAATATGTAATAGCTCTTCCTGTTTATTTTCTGTAGGACGTACAATGTAAGCCAAGTTTTTTCTTTCGAAACTCATTCGGAAAACCTGACTGTCTTTTTTAAAGTTTAGCTTTGTTTGAATATCTGTTACTACTTCCGGAGTGGCAGTTGCTGTCAGTGCCAATACAGGTATGTCGGGAAGGAGTTCGCGAATTTCTGCAATTTTCAGATAAGCAGGGCGGAAATCATATCCCCATTGAGAGATACAGTGTGACTCATCTACCGTGATCATGCTTACCTTCATGTTCCGTAGTTTGCTACGGAATATTTCAGTATCCAGCCTTTCCGGAGAAATATAAAGGAATTTATAGTCGCCGAAGATACAGTTTTCCAATGCAACAATGATCTCTTCGCGTGTCATGCCTGAATAAACTGCCAAAGCTTTGATACCTCGGTCGCGTAAATTGCGTACTTGGTCCTTCATCAGGGCAATAAGAGGTGTAATAACCAAACATAATCCGGGTTGTGCTAAAGCTGGTACTTGGAAGGTAATGGATTTGCCGCCACCGGTAGGCATCAATCCTAGCGTGTCGTGACCGTTGCCTATACTTTCAATGATTTCTTTCTGTATGCCCCGAAAGTCATCATATCCCCAATATTGTTTTAGAATTTCTTTATAGGTCATTGGAAGGGAAATAAGAAAATTATGTCAAAACTCCAATGACTTATCATCTTATTATTCTGATAAGTGTCTGATAACGTCATTAAAGTTTTGACATATTTCAAAGATAAATCTTTATCATTATTCCTCACTGGGTTTTATATCTTCTATTTGCAATTGTACTTCACCACGTTTGTGCGTATTCTCTTCAATGGTATAACAAATATCAAAAGAACGTTTGGTCTTGATATAGCGTGCTTGTGAACTTTGTCCGAAAGCGATGCCATTCATCACATTGTTTGATTTATTGTCTACCAATTCCAACTTGATGTGTTCTTGATCACGCCCTACTACTTTGCTGGTTCCATAATCATATACATTATGTGTACAAAAGATTGGTTTGTGGTTGTCCGGTCCGAAGGGATTGAACTTTTTCAGGTCGGCATGGAACTTCGGAGTGATATCCCGGAAGTCAATTTCTGCATCAATATCAATTACAGCACTGGTCTGTTCCGGCAAAATATGTTCTGTGACATAGGTTTCAAAACGACGGGTGAATTCTTCCACATTTTCCACTTTCATGGATAGTCCTGCAGCATAAGTGTGTCCTCCAAAGTTTTCCAACAAGTCACGACAATGTTCGATAGCTTTGTAGACATCGAAACCTGATACGGAACGGGCGGAACCAGTTGCCAGATTATCTGTACGGGTTAATACAACTGCCGGGCGGTAATAAATCTCTGTAAGGCGTGAGGCTACGATACCGATAACACCTTTATGCCACGCTTCATTATAGATGACAATGGAACGCCGGTCTGCTAGTCCTTCCAAGTGGTCTACAATTTGATTGGCCTCTTCGGTCATGGTCTTATCCAGATCTTTACGGGTTTCATTGTATTGGTTGATTTGGTTGGCTTTCTCCAATGCTGCCGAGAAGTCCTTTTCTATGAGCAGTTCCACCGCCTCTTTTCCGTTCTGTATACGTCCGGATGCGTTGATGCGCGGACCTATCTTGAATACGATATCACCTACGGTAATTTCTTTTTCTGATAATCCGCATACATCGATAATAGCTTTCAGACCTACACTGGGATTGGAATTCAACTGTTTTAAGCCGTGGTGTGTCAGCACTCGGTTTTCTCCCATGATAGGTACGATGTCTGATGCTACACTGACAGCAACCAAATCTAATAAAGGAGTTAGTTGATGAAATTCAATGCCATTATTCAAAGCGAAAGCCTGCATGAACTTGAAGCCTACACCACATCCCGAAAGATGATCGTAAGGATATGTATTGTCAGCCCGTTTGGCATTCAGAATAGCTACGGCTGGTGGCAATATATCATCAGGCACATGGTGGTCACAGATGATGAAATCGATACCTTTTTCTTTTGCATAAGCAATTTCCTCTACGGCTTTAATACCGCAATCTAACACAATAATGAGTTTTACACCTGTTTCACAGGCATAATCCACTCCTTTTACTGATACTCCGTAGCCCTCATTATATCGGTCGGGAATATAGTAGTCAATGTTCGAATAGAACTGCTGGAGAAATTTGTATACCAATGCTACAGCTGTTGTACCGTCTACATCATAATCTCCATAAACCATGATACGTTCTTTCCTGCCCATAGCTTGATTAAGCCGTTCTACAGCAATGCTCATATCCTTCATCAGGAATGGGTCGTGTAGCTCGTTAAGCTGGGGGCGGAAAAATCTTTTAGCCTCTGCTGCTGAGGTTATACCTCTTTCCAGCAACAACTTACAAAGAATCGGGCTGATCCCTGTTTCTTTGGCTAATGCTTTAGCTGCTTCTGTCTGTTCTTGGCTTGGAGGTTGATAATTCCATTTGTGATTCATTTTATATATTGTTTTTTCTTTTTTCTGCTCTCGGAGACGGGATAATACCATTTTCTGGTTATACTTACCCAATCAATCCGTAAAGTTAGGAAAAAACAAATAAAAAAACCGCTAATTCCATATATATTTTATGGAATTAGCGGTAAAGTATTGTATAGTAGCGGATTATTTGATACCTAATTTTTTAGCAATTTCTTTAGGCAGTGCATTTTTATTGACTACGATATTCATGGTTTTGTAACGGACGAATGCTTTAGAGGCATACCATAAGCCATCGTATTTTCCGGCTTTTCCCCAAGAATTCTTTACCATATAATAGTCGTTTCCTTCTTGATCCTTAGCTATACCGTAAATCAACATACCATGATCATCGGTTGTTTCCCAATTGTCATAAGCTTCCTGGCGTTCTTCTTGTGTACACCATTTCTGAGGTTGTGGTTTGGTGTTCAGTTTCTTTTCTTCCGGTTTCATTTTCAACCAATGAGCCATGTCTGATCCACTTAGTTCTTGTACTTTTTCCGTATCGGGCATAACAGCTACGCCGTCACGTGTAAAGCCTTGTTCACTGACATCAGATCCCCATGCGATTGGATAGCCGTTATTAATGGCATTATCAAAAACCTGCATGAATTCATCAATGGGAAGGTTGTATGATTGCCCCCAACGCCAGTTGTCTTGAATTTCAAGAACAAATGGTTCGTAGAACGGATGGTGGGTGTACGAGGTCAATGAAATGTAATCATTTGGATTCAATCCTGTTGATTCGAAGAATGAATGGGGAGTGTATTCTTTTCCTTTATAAGTGAATTTTTCAGGGCATTTACCTAAATAGATATCATGAATAGCGGCAATGGCCTTTTTCCATAATGGATTATGGTTATTATCTGTCTGGAGTTTGCGTAATTTTCCTTTGGCTATTGCTGCTACTACAGCATCCGATACGGCTGTAAGTTCTGTATGGTTACTTAATGTATCACCATACATGACTCCCGGACGCATAACTTCTTCGGGTACCAGACCAAATTTTTTCATTCCATAGATAACGTCATAGAATGATCCTCCTTGGGAAAAAGATACATCTCCGTGAGTACGTACGGCGGCATCGGCTCGATCCAAATAAGTTTGGTGTACGATGTACATTTCAGAAAAGTCGTATTCTCCTTTTCCCATACGAAGTAATTCTGATTCTAGAAAAGCCATACTGGAATAGCACCAGCAAGTACCGGCACGGCTTTGGTTCTTGACAGAAGTAATAGGCAGTTCTTTTACTGTAGTGAATACAAACCCTTCTTCCTTTGGCTCTTCTTTTTGTGCATCTTGTGCAAAGAGGCTTATACTGCATAAACCTAATGCTGCTAATAATGTAAATCTTTTCATTTTAGAAATAATAGTTTTGTTTGTTATGTTACTCATTCATGATAGTTTCTACTTCTTCGATAGTGATAGGGATGCGTTTCTCGCCAGTGAAACGGGAGCCTTCCGAAGTAATCAGAATATCGTCTTCCAGGCGGATGCCTCCAAAATCTTTGAATTTTTCAATGGCATCAAAGTTCAGGAAGTCTGTATGCATTTTCTCAGCTTTCCATTTGTCAATCAATGCTGGAATAAAATAGCAGCCCGGTTCATCGGTAATCACAAAGCCTTCCTGTAAGCGACGTCCCATGCGCAGGGAGGCTAGCCCGAACTGGGAAGAAGGACGGATTTCATCGTCATATCCTACGTAAATTTGTCCCAGGTCTTCCATGTCATGTACATCCAATCCCATCATATGACCTAATCCATGGGGCAGGAATAAAGCGTGTGCACCAGCGGCAACAGCTTCTTCCACATTGCCCTTCATGAGCCCCAGGTCTTTTAATCCTTGAACCAGCACTTTGCAGACTTCTAAGTGTACAGACATATAGGTTATACCTGGACGAGTAATTTCCAATGCTTTATCATGGCAAGCCAATACAATATTATACACATCTTTTTGCCGTCCTTCAAATTTGCCTCCCACAGGTACGGTACGGGTATGGTCAGAACAATAATTTGTCACTCTTTCAGCTCCGGCATCTGTCAGCATCATGCGTCCTGGTTCTAATATATGGCTATGGTCATGATTATGTAATGTTTCCCCATGTTGGGTCAGGATAGTGGCAAATGAAGTCATGCTTCCATAAGAAGCGGCGATGCCATCCAGTACTCCGGCGATATATTGTTCCTTTATTCCAGGTTTACATAGACGCATAGCGGCTGTGTGCATTTCATAACCGATATTACATGCCAAATCGATTTCTGCTATTTCGCAAGCTTCTTTTACAGAACGTAAATCAACTACAGCTTTTATCAATTCTACAGAAGCGTATTTCTTTACTATAGCGGCACGGATACCGGTTAAGTCTTCCAAGAGCATCATATTATCGAATCGGTAGGGAGGAAGGAAATGTACTTTTCTACCTTGCGCGATAGCTTTTCCTACCACCTCTTTTAGCTGGGGAAAGGGAAAACTTTTCTGAATACCTACTTGTGCAGCCAACTCTTTCACACTGGGTTGGGGCCCCATCCAGATAATGTCGTCCATATCTACATCATTTCCGAAGAAATAATCCTCTCCTGCTTCTATATCTATTACACCTGCATATCCGGGGTGAGAATGACCGAAGAAGTAGAGGAATGAACTGTCCTGACGGAATTTATATGTGTTATCCGGATAGTTTGCCGGAGCTTCATTATTACCTAGTATAAGGATAATACCGTTTTGCACTTTGTTTCTAAGTGCCTGACGGCGTCTTTGATAAGTTGCGGAATCAAACATGGCTAACTTTATTTTAATTGAAAATTTATTGAACTGTGTTGCAAATGTAATAATTATAATCTTAAAAGTACTATTTGCTTATTTGATTTTTTAATCGATTTCGGCTTTATTTTTATCATTTGTCAATCTTGCTTTTCTAATTTCACAGGTTTCTCTTATTTTTCCTTGATAAGTTGCCATTCAGTAATTTATACTGCTAGGAGAATTTGATTGATATTTATGATGGAATGCAATTATTTAATAAATATAAAAGATACGGCTAAATACTTTGAAAAGGTTAACTTTGCAGTGAACTCTTTCAAGGATAGATTTGTTCCTCAACATTGATTATGAAAATAGATGATAAAACAGGGCTGGTACTGGAAGGCGGAGGTATGCGCGGAGTTTTTACCTGCGGGGTATTAGACTATATGATGGATAAGAAGGTTTGGTTTCCGTATGGGGTAGGAGTTTCTGCCGGAGCGTGCAATGGTCTTTCATATATGTCTCGCCAGCGTGGTAGAGCTAAGTTTAGTAATATTGATTTATTGGAGAAATATCATTATATCGGCATAAAGCATTTATGGCGTAAGCACAGTATTCTTGATCAGGAATTGCTTTATGAACATTTTCCTAAGGAAATTCTTCCTTATGATTATAAAACATATGCTGAAAATCCTGCTCGTTTTGAAATGGTGACTACTAATTGCATTACAGGTAGGGCGTGTTATTTGGAAGAGAAACATGATCCTCGACGTATTATTGCCATAGCTAAGGCGTCCAGCAGTCTTCCTTATGTTTGTCCTATAGCTTATGTAGATGGTGAGCCGATGCTGGATGGGGGAATTGTGGATTCTATTCCTGTGTTGCGTGCTATTGAACAAGGATTTGATAAAAATGTAGTGGTACTTACCCGTAATCGGGGATATCGCAAAAAAGGAAAGGATATGAAAATTCCTCATTTTATCTATAAAAAATACCCTCGTTTGCGCGTGGTTTTAAGTAAACGTTGTCGTATTTACAACGAACAGCTTGATTTGGTAGAGCAATTGGAAGACAAGGGCAGGATTGTGGTAATTCGTCCTGAAAAGCCGATGGAAGTGGACCGTATTGAAACAGATATAAAGAAACTGACCGATTTATATGAGGAAGGGTATGCCTGTGCAAAAAAAATGTTCGAAGAAAAACGAATACTTCAAAAATAAACTTTTGGCCAAAAGAATGTTTTTTATACATGGGGATATTGGAGGAATGGGGAATCATTCTTGTTATATGGGGTAGATGAGGTTCTACCGCATATAACAAGAATGAATGCTCTTTCCTTTTGGAAAGAAAGATAATATATTAATAATATAAATGTGACGGTACAGTTAATACTTGCTCGGTATAAACTTGCTCGACGGTCGGATAATCTATAGTGAATGTCTTTTTTAAATCCTCAAAAAAAGCCATGAGGACTATGGGGGAAGTCCTGGAAGAAGGTATATATTCAGAGATTATAAATGTTCTTTTGGGTTGTTCTGGAAGAGTTAGATCAAATGAGATGATATGTCTTGTACCCCATTGCTCATTTTCTATTTCATTGGATTTTCTTTCAAAACTACCTTCTATAGCCTTGTCTCCAAACTTTTCTTGAAAAACCAGTACTTTGCCTCTTGCAATTTCTGCATCCGTGTAGATAAATTTGTATCCTCCTCCTGTCTTTACTGGTATTGTAGCTAATGCTTTTTCTTTAATTGTTTGTTTTTCAGAGTCTTTTAAGTCTCCTGTAAGAAGTATATCCTGTTTGCTTACAATGTAATTATCGGTGTAATAGTCTACTATTACATGAATGTCAAGTGTGTTTCCAGATTGATCTCTTACAGTAATAATCGCTTCACCTAATGCTAATGCTTTTATGGATATGTCGCAAGAAGAAATCATTTTGGTTTCTATAATTTCCGGTTTATCGCAGCTTATTTCATAATTCCCGTCTCCCCCTTGCAAAGGAAAAGAGTATGTCTGATTATTAGGATAGTTTAATTTTATATTTGCTGTTTCTCTATTTTTTAAGGAGATGGGAGCAAGTTCATCATTGCTGCACGATGAAATTACTAAAGAGCAAAGGAAAATAAGCACTGTGGCTAGCATACTGTTAAGTCTCATAGTTTGATCTTGTTTTATGTTCTACATAATTTAAATGAAGGATTAGATGATTTACTGCTTGGCAATTAGAAATTTATTTTTTTTCTTGAGTTTGTCCAGACTGTGGATAAAATGTGGGAATACAAAATGAAAAATCCCTCTTTCTTCTAAAGAAAAAGAGGGATTATAGTTGAGTTTTTTGTTTCTGATTTTTATTTGGCGAAACTTACCGCACGTGTTTCGCGGATGACTGTAATCTTCACTTGTCCCGGATAAGTCATTTCGTCTTGAATCTTTTTCGCAATTTCACCGGATAAACTTTCAGTCTGTTTGTCGTCAATCTTGTCGGCACCTACAATCACACGTAATTCGCGGCCAGCTTGGATAGCATAGGTTTTTGTTACCCCTGGATAAGACATGGCTAATTGTTCTAGATCGTTCAAACGCTTGATATAAGCTTCTACGATTTCACGGCGAGCGCCTGGACGTGCGCCTGAAATGGCATCACATACCTGTACGATGGGAGCCAGCAGGCTAGTCATTTCAGTTTCGTCATGGTGAGCACCGATAGCATTACATATGTCTGGTTTCTCTTTATATTTTTCGGCTATCTTCATGCCTAACAATGCGTGCGGCAATTCCGGTTCTTCATCAGGTACTTTACCTATATCATGCAGTAATCCAGCACGTTTTGCTTTTTTAGGATTCAAACCTAGTTCAGAAGCCATCACAGCGCAAAGATTGGCTGTTTCACGAGCATGTTGTAGAAGGTTCTGACCGTATGAGGACCGATATTTCATCTTACCGATAATACGGATCAATTCAGGGTGCAGGCCATGAATACCTAAATCAATAGTGGTACGTTTACCGGTTTCAATAATTTCTTCTTCTACCTGTTTGCGTACTTTAGCTACCACTTCTTCAATGCGTGCCGGGTGGATACGTCCATCTGTAACCAGTTGGTGTAATGCTAAGCGGGCAATTTCGCGGCGTACAGGGTCAAACGCTGAAAGTACAATAGCCTCGGGTGTGTCATCTACAACGATTTCGACACCGGTTGCTGCTTCTAAAGCCCGGATATTACGCCCTTCACGGCCGATGATGCGTCCCTTTATTTCGTCCGATTCAATATGGAATACGGTTACAGAGTTTTCGATAGCAGTTTCTGTGGCTACTCGTTGGATAGACTGGATAACGATACGTTTAGCTTCTTTATTAGCTGTTAATTTGGCGTCGTCCATAATGTCGTTAATATAGGAAGCAGCCTGTGTTTTCGCTTCTTCTTTCAAAGATTCAATCAGGCGTTCTTTGGCCTCCTCAGCAGAAAGACCGGAAAGAGCTTCCAGTTTTTCACGTTCTTGCATTTGTAATTTATCCAGTTCATCCTTTTTCTTGTCTATGATGACAATTTGAGCTTCTAGATTTTCTTTGATAGCTTCCGCTTCTGTACGTTTGCGTTGAACCTCTTCCTGTTTTTGGTTCAACATCAGTTCGCGTTGTTTTAATTTATTTTCGGCTTGCTGAATCTTTTGGTTACGTAGGGCGACTTCTTTTTCCAGATCAGCTTTTTTGTTCAGGAATTTTTCTTTTACTTCCAAAAGCTTGTTCTTTTTAATTACTTCAGCTTCCGTCTGTGCCTCTTTGATGATGATGTCATACTTAGATTTCAGGCCATATCTGAAAAGCATGTATGATAGTCCACCACCTACAGCGAAACACACAATTGCTATTATTACCGTTGTTATCATTGTTATTAATTTATATATAAATAAAAAACGCACAATCTATCTGTTAAGAACCCTTCTCTTAACAGTATAGCTGTGCGTGAATATCTTCAATTCTAAACGATTACTCTCTGTTACTGATTTGTTTTTCTATCTCTTTGGTCAGCTCCTTCAATTTTTCCTGATAAGGTGCAGTATTATTCCTGTCTTTCATAGAAATATTTTCAAAAGCTAACTCCAGCGCAGCCATTGCCCAATGCCTTGCGGGGCTGAAATCAGGGTAATAACTACGGTATTTGTTTAGTTTATTGTCAATCTGTTTGGCAGCGTCCCTGTATAACTGTTCATCTTCACGACGGATGGTCATCGGGTATCGTTCGTTGTCAATCAGTAGATGTATCTTCATCATATCGTCCATAATACTATCGTTTTATTGTCCAACTTTTTTTATTCGTTTAATAAAGCGATGCATTTGTCGACCTCACGCACAAGCCTTGACAACCGTTGTTTTGTATCATTGATGTCTTTATCATGAATACTGATTGTCCTCGCCATTTTCAAATTGGTATACCTTACTTCTAATTCTTTCCGGCTATTTTCCAATCGTCTTACCTCCTCGTTTTTTTCAGTGAGAAGTTGCTTTAACTGTGCATTTTCATGTTTCAATTCATCATGCAAATACATAAAATGCCTCAGTCTTGCCTCGAAAGTATTTAATAGCTTTTTGTCTTCTTCAGTCATTTTATACCAAAATTGTACACAAATATAAAGGATTGGAAGCAAACACGAAAATATTTCGTCCTAAATTTATCGTTTGTCGTTTAAAAAACTTTTTTAACGTCTTTATTAGCTGTTTTTCCCGTGCTGTTCGAATATGATCTTTTTACTATTACATATGTCTGTTGAGGATTGTCTATCGTTTTAATGTTTTATAGGACAAGATGTGCCAGGTAGTACCGATTGCAATAATCAGAAACAGGATTCTTGCCCAAATGTAGGGTAGTGTCCAGATGGCGCAATAGCTTAGGGTAATCCATATTAATGATACGGAAATGATTTTGGCATGTAAAGGTATTGCTTTATGCTCGCGGAAATTGCGGATGTAGCTTCCTAAATATTTTTGTTGGATGAGCCAATGATACCAGCGTGGTGAACTGCGGAAATACATGGCGGCTGTCAGTAATAAAAAGGGGGTGGTAGGCAGTAAAGGAAGAAATATGCCGATAATGCCTAGTATGAGTGAGGTTGTTCCTACAATGGTATATAGTATTTTCATAGGTGCAAATATAGACCAAAAAACAAAAAAATACAGTGTCCTTTTTATATTATTCTTTTTTATGGTGTATCTTTGCGTCCTGTAGCACCGAGGTGACATTAGGTGTGAGTTCTTTCTTATTATAATTAAATGCTATGTATACAGTAATTAAACGAATGGAAATTTCAGCTTCCCATAGCTTGAAGCTGTCGTATAGAAGTAAATGTGAGAATTTGCACGGTCACAATTGGATTATTACCGTTTATTGTCGTTCCGAGGTTTTGAACGAGGATGGTATGGTGGTGGATTTCACGCATATCAAGGAAACGGTGATGGGGCGTTTGGATCACCGGAATTTGAATGAGGTTGTTTCTTTTAATCCTACAGCTGAAAATATTGCACGCTGGGTATGTGAGCAAATTCCCACTTGTTTCAAGGTTGAAGTTCGCGAGTCAGAAGGAAATACCGTTATCTATGAGAAGGATTAATGAAATATTTTACAGCTTACAGGGGGAGGGGTATCATACTGGAATACCTGCCGTTTTTGTACGTTTTTCCGGATGCAATTTGAGATGTCCTTTTTGCGATAAACATCATGACGAAAGCGATTCCGCAGATGATGATACCGGAGCTTAAGTTGTTCATGGTGACGAGAAGTGCCAGAGGTCCGATGAGGACCGCGATCATTCCCCACACCCGCCATTCATTGATCTGCTTTCCAAGTCTCGTGATGAGCACGGCCAGAAGCAGGATCACCACGATCTTTACAAGCTCTGCAGGCTGAAAACGCAGGGATCTTGTTCCCAGCCATCTTTTCTTGCCGTTAACCGCGATTCCCAGTGGTGTAAATGTTACAAGGATCTCGCAGATATAGGATACCACTACTGCCGGAACAGTAAACTTCGCCAAGAAGTGATAGTCGATCTTTGAAATGATCAGCATCAGGATGAATCCAGCCACGGCGATCTGTCCCTGACGCACCATGTAGTAGTTGGACGGCTGCCTGCTCACCTGGGCATTGTAGGCGCTGGAACTGTAGATCATGATCAGTCCGAATACCGTAAGGAAGATAATGACCACTAAGAGGTCATAGTCGTAAAAACGGCGTGCTTTCTTTTTCCGTTTTCCCTCTTCCTGTACAGGAGCCCCGTACATCTGCTGCTGCCGCAGCATTTCCTGTCTCTGCTGCATCTCACGGCGCTGCTGCATCAGAAGCTGCTCTCTTCGCTGTCCCTCCTGCTGGCGTTTCGCCCGCTCTCTTTCAATCTGCTGACGCTCCAACTGTTCTCCGGACATCTGCTGTCTCTGCATCTGCTGTCTCTGCATCTGCTGTCTCTGCATCTGCTGACGATGTACCTGCTGTCTCTGCGCCTGTGCCCTGCCGCCGGCTTTTCGAACTTTCTTTCGAGCCACGCTAAGCCTCCATTACAGCGCGTTGACGCATTCCTTAAAGATCCGTCCGCGCTCCTCAAAGTTCTTGAACATTCCCCAGCTTGCGCATGCCGGAGAGAGCAGCACATAATCGCCTGCATTCGCGTAAGAAGCGCATACCTGAACGGCCTCCTGCATGTCTTCCGCGTACATGATATCCGTGATACCATGTTTCTTTGCGCACTCAGCGATCTTGTCTCTTGTCTGGCCAATGAGGACGAGATAGCGGACTTTTCCGTCAAAGTTCTCGATCCACTCGTCATACTCGGAATGCTTGTCATATCCGCCTGCGATTAAAAGTGTCGGTCCCGGCATCGCCTTGATGGCCTGGATCGCCGCATCCGGGTTTGTTCCCTTGGAGTCATTATAATAAGTAACGCCGAAACGCTCTCTTACATACTCGATCCTGTGCTCGACTGCCTTAAATTCCTTGCACGCCTCGCGGATCATATCCATCGGGACGCCTAAATGGATCGCGATGGCAACGGCTGTCATCACGTTCTCGTGGTTATGTCTTCCGATGATGTTTAACTCGTTGACATCGAGGACCTTCTCGTTCTTTCCATCATGGCGGTAAACGATGAAATCTCCGTCCATGAAGATGCCCTCGTCGAGCTTCTCCTTGCTGCTGAAGTAGAGGACCTTGCACTTTAAGGTCTTTCCGAATTCTCTGAGGACCGGATCCTCGTAGTTTAATACGCAGGTATCTTCCTCTGTCTGGTTTCTTGTGATCCCCTCTTTGACCTGGATATAGCACTCCATGGTCTTATGGCGGTCCAGATGGTCCGGAGTGATGTTTGTGATCGCGGACACATTCGGATGGAAATCCATGATGGTCTCAAGCTGGAAGCTGGAAACCTCCGCGACGGTAACGGACTCGTCTGTGGTTTCAAGAGCGTGAGCGGTGTACGGATCACCGATGTTTCCTACTACGAATACGCTCTTATAGAACTTTCTCATGATCTCGCCTGTGAGGGCTGTCGTTGTTGTCTTTCCGTTTGTACCTGTGATAGCCGCAAGTTTTCCCTTTGAGCAGTGGTAAGCAAGCTCGATCTCACTCCAGATCGGGATCTTCGCCTCGTCGATCACCGCAACGAACGGTGCCTCAAGCGGAATACCAGGGCTGATGACGCATAACTCCACACCCATAAGGTCTGTCTTCTTCAGTTCACCGAGAACGATCGTCACCTTCGCGCCCTCATCAAATTTTGCTTTCAGCTTCTCTTCGGAAAGCTTCTCATTTCCATCATAAAGAACCACTTCGCCGCCCTGGGCAAGCAGAAGCTTTGCGGCAGAAATACCGCTGATTCCCGTTCCTGCAACTAATACTTTCTGTGACATGGTTTCTCCTCCTATATACTCGTAATGAATGACCGCTCAGCCTGCTATTTTCCTGCGCATGTCTGAACATTTACCCTAATTATAATCCCATGTAGGCAACCAGGCAAAGGATCGCCGTAACGATCGAAAATACTGCGACAACTCTCGTCTCGGACCATCCGCAAAGCTCGAAATGGTGGTGGATCGGAGCCATCTTGAAGATTCTCTTCCCGCCAGTCTTTTTAAAGTATGTGACCTGAATGATGACGGAGAGGACCTCCACCAGGTAGATCAGGCCAACGACGGCGATAAAGATCGGCATCTGCATCATGAACGCGCTGGATGCCACGAAACCGCCGAGGGCCAGGGAACCCGTGTCTCCCATGAACACCTTCGCCGGATATACGTTGAACAGTAAAAAGCCTAACAGACTTCCCACAACGGCACCTGTGATCGGGCTGATCCCGCTGTTTTCTCCGATGGCAACCACGAAAAGATCACATATTTCAATTCCATTGGTACTATCAGCTATGCCAACGAAACACGTATGGTTGTTGCAATGCCCGGTGCAGGTGCTATACTGGAAGTGCAATCTGCCGAAAACCTCGGAGTGCAGCTTTATTTTGATGAAACGTCCTACCGCACTATGTTCGAAGCGTTGGGACAAGTCCTCAAGGCAAAAGGGAATCGTCTGGCAGAGTTACGTGAGATTTTTCATGGCAA
>ENA-UEPD01000935-UEPD01000935.1-human-gut-metagenome-genome-assembly--contig:-NODE-935-length-19074-cov-42.721166_pt1 | contig 19074 bp, 9 predicted proteins | sample MGYA00242895_ERZ507906 | MGnify/ENA primary metagenome ERZ507906 (study PRJEB26167, sample SAMN06115416) | human gut metagenome | host: Homo sapiens | place: China:Guizhou | collected 2015-03-03... | reverse complement strand
AGTCCACGTGATGTGGATTGCTTCTCCTGTTCTTCTTGTTTTGGCTCCGGCTCAGGTGCTTCCTTCACCTCGATCGTCTTCTGCTTCTTTTTCGCTTCCTTCTCCTTACGGATCATCTCATACTTGTATTTACCGTAATCAATGATCTTACATACCGGCGGCTTCGCTGCCGGAGCAATCTTTACAAGATCCAGTTCTGCGTCTCTCGCCATTTTATAAGCGTCTTTTGCAGACATGATTCCAAGCTGCTCACCATTTTCTCCAATTAAACGAACTTCCTTATCACGGATCTGCTCGTTAATCATTAACTCGCTAATAGCCGTACACCTCCAACTCTCATACTCTACATATGTCGATAGAAAAGAAAAAGCAGATAGGTAACTATCCGCTCGTAACTGCATTGGTTTGGCATGCTGCTGCATGATAAAAACCGATGTCTATGAACCCGGGTCACTTACTCGTGCCAGGGTGAGGCGGATACCTGCTTTCCTGTCAGTTGTTCTCACAACTTTTGTTATTTTACTATACCGCTATCGTTTTGTCAATCACTTTTCCCAGAATTTCCAATACTTTTTTCGGTTCAAGTGCACCTTCCATGATTCTGCCCGGTATTCTCCACAGACCTTTCATACTGCTCCCATGGATCTATCTTTGCAAAGACCCATATCGCAAATCCATAGTGCCTTTCTTTCAGGCAAAACAGCGGCTTTCCTGCTAAGTAAAAAAGGAACCGGCAACGGTCAGTCTGCTGTCATCAGCTTTCTCCGCAGCCAGTTCCTTCATTATTCCTACTTCTCCCTAAAGCTTGCACATTCCGTCTGCCCGACAGCCATGGCGCCGTCCCCGGCGATCGTGATCCGCTCTGCCCTGCACTGATGGTCATCATTGTAGAGACAGTTCGCTACATCACATTCCACCTCAAGCTTTGATTCCGGCGTCTTAAAAAGATTCTTAAAAAGACCGCCCCTGTTCTCCTCAAAGCTTCCGCAGCAGGTATCACAGCAGTTCTTCGCCTGCGCTCCCTCCACGAGGATTCCGCTCTTGCAGCAGCACTTCTCCGCATTATGGACACATGTCGTCACGGTACAATCCAGTTTTGTCATAAAATGGCCTCCTTTTTCCTGTTTCATCAGAGGTCATTATGCGCAGAAAGATCCCGAAGTATTCACTCTCCCGGGATTTTTCCTAAAACCAGCATAATTATTCAGTACCTTCATAGTTACGCACAAAAATCCATTCCAGTTCAGCTTCCCTGATGGGATTTTTGCCTTACGCTTCCTCCACCGGATATTTCAGGCGTTTCAATCTCTCCATCAATGTACTGCTGTCCTTCATAAGCGGATAGATCGTAACGATGGACTGGTTATTCTTATCGATCAGCTCATAACTCACGATAGATCCCGTCTTTTTCTTCTTATAAACAACCGCTTTTTTCAGATCTGAAAACGGGACCACTTTTTTCTTTCCAATTACCGGGTTTACCTTGATCGTCTTGCCATCAATCGTAGTCTTCCACAAAAGTCCCCACAGTGCAAATAAAATCCCCGCGATCCCGCAGATCACATAGAACGCCTTGATGAGCAGTTTTCCATCTGTCGCCGGATTCATAAAGAAGCTTCCCATAGTCAGCGCATCCACGATTCCCATGAACGGCACGACCAGTGTATACTTCAACTTCAGTGTCGGCAGCTTTTCGATCTGCATTTTCTCTTCTTTTTTAATTTTCATCCCCAAAAGATCCTCTCCATTTTATTTTACACAGCTCCGCCGTCCGGAGCTATGCACTTCCATATAGAAATGGTCCTTCGTCCCTCTATACGTTTCTTACCTTCTCGATCACCTTATTGCACCGTTTTTCAAGGAAAGATCCGAATGTCTCCTTCTTTCCGCGGTAGAATCCCGCCTTCTCCACCGGGATCGCGAGGGATCTGTTCCAAAAGATCATATAATACTTGCTGGTCTCTTTGATCCATGCGATTCCCTCGTACTGGTACTCCGTGATGATGCCAGGCCGCTCCACCGTAAAGGTGTCCTCATAAAAATTCATGGTGCATCGGTCACCCTTTAATCCAGAGCTCTCCAGAAGCTGCAGAGCCTGATTTTTATCGGCAGATACGGAATTCGCCTTCTTTCCGGAAGTCTCCCCGTTCTGTCTCTCATTCATTCGCCGAAGTACTACAGCCGCCACAAGTCCACAAAGCACCGCCTGCAGGATCCTCGTGGACTGATCAAGCTGTCCGAACGCCATGTAAACAGCTGCGCCCACAAGAAGCGCCATCAAAGTATCTTTCAGTCCGAAATCAGGAAGCTGGAACTTGATCTTCTTCCCATCGTTCTCCTTCGGCATCATCCGCGGCTTGGAAGCCACAACCTGGTGATAAAACATATCTTCATCATATGTAGATTTTACTGCGTATATCGGTTCCATCCCGCACCTCCTATCGTACTGCGATCTGTTCCATCGGAAGATGGCACTTTTCTGTCAGGAATCCTGCAAGCTCCGCGGAATTTCCCTGTACCGCGTCATCCTTCATGAAGTAACGCACCACATTTCCGCGCTCCACCAGCACATACATACCGGACATATCAATAAGGCGTCCCACGTTTTTATACTGCACACGGGATTTCTCATTCTTTCCGATAACCTCATATCCATCCTCGTAGAACCGGTATTCCCACTGATAGTTATCTTCCATCTTGCCCGCCTCGAACTGGAGATGGATCTGCTTTTTCGCGTCCAGCCAGCCTTTCAAAAGGGCATAGGTTCCAAACACGAATCCCATGGCACAGAGAATGCCGATCATCATGAGTGCGTCCCCGATCGTTCCGCCGATTACGACTTTTGCTGCCATGCAGAGCAGGAAAAGCCCAAGAAAGATCGACATGATCCTCTTTCCGCCGGACTGGAAACCGAGTTTCCGGACTCCCTTTTCCAGATGAAGCAGCTTTTCTTCCGTCACATGATGCCGGATGATAAACCGCGCGTCCTTTTCGTTCCGTAATTCCATTGTGTTCCTCCTTATTTTGTGTGATACAGCTATGCAGCGCCTCCGCGGTATACCTGATGCCGCCCTATGCACGACTATAAATTTCTTAGAAGATGATGATCGCCGCTGTCAGGCTCACGATTCCGAGAATGATTGATGCCGAGTTCACCGCGCTGGCAAGGTTCACATCTCCCTCAAGCATGGAGGTGTACGGAACGCCAAGGGCCGATACCGGGCCAAACATCAGGATTGCCAGGGTTCTGCGGATCTCCAGGGAAAACGGCAGAAACTGATAAAACAAAACTGCCAGGACTGCAGAAACTGCAAATCTCGTTCCCAGGATCTTCGCAACACTGCCCGTCTGCTCTCTCGTCATATGTAACTCCAGTCCGAGACCGATCATGGTCATAGAGAGGAAGGTGTTGGCGTTCCCCACAGTCTCAGCTACCTGGTCCATGAAGACCGGAATACGGAGTCCCGCCATCGTCAGTGCTGTCATAATTACATAGCAGTCAAACGGGATGGATTTTAAGAGCTGGATCACGATCCTCCGGATCTGATGCTTATCTCCGGCACCGCCTTTTCCTGCCACTGACGCAGCCACCGCATAGGAACCACCAGTACAGACCACCGCGTTTCCCGTATCAAAAAGGCTGGTACAGGCCACGCCCGGCGCTCCTAAGAATCCCTGGACGAAAGGCATCGTAAAGCAGCCGATATTGTATCCCGACGCGTTTACGAGGCCAAACGCCTTCTGGTCCCTCGTCCCTTTCGCAAAAAGTCCGTATCCATATACTCCGATACGCTCCGAATCAATATCCTTACGAGTCAATAAATAGTCCAAAGCCCGATGATTATCCCAATATTCCTGTGCCGCCAAACTAGTACCAAGCAAGTTAAAGCCCGCATTCAGTAAGGTATGTTCCGTGGTAGCCCCCCGTGTCAGCGGTTTTCCTTCCCTATCAATAAGTTGCAACCGTTCTCCCTGGCCTATGGGATCTACCACTAGTACAGCAATACCATTGGATGCCATCAGCATAGCGGCATGAGACGAAGAACCTTTACCATTCAATCCATGTCCGCAAAGTTCCAATGTTGCCGGAACAGGAACAGTCATGTTCTCCGGCATATAAAGATGTGCTGTGACATAGCGGCCAGGCTTGCTTTCAAAAATTATTTTCTCTATATAATAGCCGGTACCTTGTATCTTCCCCACCACCTGAACATTTAAATTCTCTTTTTCAGGAAAAGTACCTACTATTTGTTTATATCGTTCACGGCAACCCTCCAGGTACTCCTGCATCCCGGCAGGAGAAGTAAATGCTTGCTGAATGGCTGACTGCCGGGATGCAAACTGCCGATGTACATCACGCATCAGATAAGAATTATAAGCAGTACTTTGACTCCAAGGTAATGCCTTGAACTCCCCCTGAGCAGAAACCACAACAGTCCCCACCCATATTCCCAAACCTACACATAAAGTGCGAAAACCGATAATTTTTCTCATAGAATCATCCCTTTAAGTTATTGTACCACAATTTCAATTTTCTGACGGTTATCTCCGGCTGTCTTCACATACAAACGTTTATGCTCTATATCATAAAACCAGCCTGTATTCCGCTCTGCATCTGTAACTGATGAAAGAACGGGCAACGATTTACCATTTTCTATCACAGATTGCGGAGCGTTCTGCAAATAAGCCTTTACTAGATAAGTGTGCTTGGCAGGTTTGTACTTCCCTACCGGTTTATCTGCAGTAAACGTCCAACTATCATCAGCAAGCCTGCTGGTAAAACGGGTCAATGAACCAATCCCTTTTTGATAATCCATTGATATACCATCATCTTCATACATCTCATAAGAAGAAATGCCTGACGGATAGACATCCAATGTTATCATCTCTACAGGGTGCTGATCTACCCACTGCATAACAGGTTGCATGGGAATAATAGCTCCGGCTTTTATATAGATAGGCAACACATCCAACGGAGTAAGAAAAGATTTATATTGACGGCCCTCGTAACGCTCACCGGTTTCATAATCAAACCATTCTCCACCGGGAAAATAAACATGTTGGCTCAGTGCACCTTTGGTAGTGACAGGACAAACCATCATCCATGGCCCGAACATATACTGACGTGTCAGCTGATAAGTATTCTCATCCTGAGGATAGTCCATCACTAAAGGAGTCATCATGGGACGTGCCGTTTTATAAAGCTGATAGGCATTACTATAAATATAAGGAATCAATGTATAACGCAAACTATCGTATTTGATAAAATTGGCCAAGGCCTCCGGACCATAAGTCCAAGGCTCATGATAACGGGGATGGTCCATACCGAACACCATGGCGATAGGTGAAAACATACCGAACTGTACCCAACGGGTATATAATTCCGTATCGTAAGGAGAATATTGTTCAAATCCTCCCATGCAATGAGTCCAGTTACCTACACCACTCATACCGATATTAAGTCCTGCACGTATCACCGGTTCAAACCACTGCCATTCACTCCCCCAGTCTCCGGCCCATATATAAGGATAACGCTGAATTCCCGCATAACCTTCACGGGTATGTGTCAACCCCCTCATATTATTATATTCCTGAAATTTACGATAGGGTGCTTCCGCATAAGCCAAAGGAAAAATATTATGAAGTCCTTTCAGGTCCATCGTCCCTCCGACATCCGTCTTCACAAACTTAGCCCCGATGGAAGCTACTTTCATTACTCCATTCTCCCACCACCAATCTACCGCTTTCGGATCAAAGAAATTCACTACTCCTTCTGTCTTTGCTCCGGGATACAGCACATTTCCCTGTTCACGCGCCTTATCCAACAGATGATATTCAGGGCCATTATCTAATATGGAACGGATATGAAGCCCCACCATCTTTACATTTTGCGCATAGCAACTATCAAACATGGCTTTCGGATCTTTGAACGTATTGCGCCATTCAAAGCAACAACCGCCATTTCCGTAAGTGGTATTAAACAGTCTCCAAGTAGAATCCAGCCAAAGCAAATCAAAAGGCACTCCTTCCTCACGCAAACGTTTACATAAAGCAGGCGGGTATTTATCGGAAGTCATCTCTTCATTCTTCCAGGTTCCACCGGAATAAGTACCGACATGCAACCCCATTGCAAAACGAGGAAGCATGGGGGATTTTCCGGTCAATTCCGTATATCTGTCAACCATGGTATAAAAATCGGGACCATAAATAAAATAATAGTCCAAATCACCGCCAAAAGCTTTGAATGAATAATAATCACTACTATCCCACCCCATATTCCACTCGGTAGCAAACGGAGTATGAAAGAATAAACCATATCCTTTGGTACTCATCATAAAAGGTACGGGACAATAATTGGCACGTAAAATATCTTTTCCTCCTACAGCCGGTTTTATCCCTCTTCCCAACTCTACATTCAGATAGACCTTACGCCCTCGCTGATCCATGAAATCCATACGTTCCCCAAAACCAAAGAAATGCTCATCCGGTTGTAGAACAGCTTTCGTCTTGACAGAATCCTTATAAAAACGTTGTTCCGCAAGTTCCGTATAAAGCAGTTTGCCGTTTTTATCAGAAACAGACAGACAGAACGGATTCTTGGTAGCCTCTATAATCAGTTTTCCGGTCGTAATCAACCATGCAGCACCTTTATCTTCCACTGTATAGTGTACAGGAGTAAAATCATATTTCCGAACCATCCACTGCTCATTTTCAGCGAACACGGTACCTTGAGAATGACGTACACGGAACATATCATCTGTACAAAATTCCAATTTCACATTTCCCTGAGGCAGAAGAAACAACAAATCATTTCCTGTCTTCTTAAAAGAAGCATTGGCCGCCCATAGCCCTATACAATACAGGCATAAACAAAAGCATAGGATTCGTTTTTTCATGGTATCTGTTATTTTATTTAAAATCAATCATATTGAAAATCAGCTTTTTGGCTACGAGTCCGGCAGCCGAATCATTAATGATGTTCCCATAGATATCCAATGTAGAGAACAAAACACTACCCTTACCCATAGGTACAATCCCCATAGCAGTTCCGATAGCCATAGGATAAGTATGATAGGCTCCGACCAGCAATTCTTCACCTTCCATCACTAATCCCATACGCTCCACCCCTGTATGTATCAATGCCTGATAAGGCCAGTTGAGAGCATTTCCGACAGGAAGTTCCTTGAAAATATCATGTGGCTTATTAAACATCACCCCGCCCAGCCAGTTGGTTCCAACAAAGAATTTGTCCTTAAACACCGCTTTACTATTAGCCGCTATAAATTCCGACCATTCATCAGCACTCTGAATAATAAAGATTTTGGTTCCATCATTTACGGCACGTTCCATTAAACGCTGTGCATCCGGCATCTTATCATTAGGAACAGCCCAATCCAAACGACAACGCGCGTTACTGCGAGGATGCCTGAAACGGATCTCTATATCGGCAGACTTGCCTCCTTCCAAATAGACTTTTCCATCGCCCAAATGCTCTTTCTTCCTGGTTATTTCATATATTTTCTTACCATTGACAAAGACTTCAATCATACTACGATCATTACTCTGAGGAATAATCGTATATTCACCACTGACAGAAGGAAGTACTTTACCACTCCATTTAATACCATAACCATCAAGCATATACACAAAAGGACTTGGTGTAGCTCCCTCAATAGCACTCAGATTAACCACCTTGGCCACTTCATGATAAACTTCCTTCTGAAATTCCATATCCTCATAATAGACCACATCCAATCCCGGTTTGCCATCGGCAGAGCGTAACGCTTCCATCGGCACCATTGTCAACTGATCTTTCCTAGGAGGACGGGCCACCATAATCCAATCCAACTTTCCTAAATTATCCTCGTAAGCTGCAACCGCTTCTTTCGTTTTTCCCTTCAAGAAATTCTGTAAAGCACTCCCATCTTCCCAAACGGCCCCTTTACCATCCAACATATTGGATGCCAGATTTACAGACAATATATCATCATACCCAGTTGTAACAACAGAATTTTCCTTACACAGTTTTGCTTCAATCCTACAAAGTCCTCCAGCTGTAGGAACAGGTATTTTTACATCTTTCACCAACAACTGACCATAAACCTCACCTCCGGCAGCTTCCGTTTCATAAGTCCCTACCTCCATCACTTTTCCTTGAGAGTCTGTCACCGAGATTTTCAATTGATGGTTTCCCCGGACATTCTTCTCATTAATCAGATAAAAATCAACGGTCACCTTTCCCCCTGCGGCTGCAACCTGTTGCCTGGTCTTTACCGCTACATACAAAGGCTGATTATAACGAGCTATGATAGCCGGATCTGATTTGGGATAACGAAAACAATCGACAATTCCCGAATAATTCTCCGTCAATTCCGATTCCCATCCATTAACAACGTATGCATCCGTCAAATTATTCATTCTGGCCGATTCTATTTTACGTCCCTGATGTTCATAGGATACAGTTCCCATAGCCACACACAAATCATCCACGGTAGGATAAACAGTCCTTAACTGTTTAGCATCCAGAAATTTATTGAATTCATCATACCAACGTAGAAACTCTCTACCATCCCATCCTTTATAGCTATATTTTTCCAAATCTTCTTTATTCTTTTCCAAACGAGGAGGTGATGATAAAGCCCCTTCCTCACCAAAGAATACAATTTCACGCTTATTCTTTGTATCATTATAATAATCTTCAGGGCCTTTGTACAAACCTTCATTCCAAACAGCAGGTCCTCCGGCACGATGATAATCATACCAGCCACTCCAATACACTTTTTCATCGTAAGGACGAATATGAATTTTAGCCTGATCTTCTATATCATCTCCCTTAGCCCAAGCCGAGGTACGAAGAATCAACCGGGAAGGATCCAATACACGCATATCCTTCATCGCTTGAATTTCCAATTCTAACTTTTCAGGAGCAGCATTTCCCGATTCATTCATCATATTATAGATAACCAGACAGGGATGACTGCGATCCCTCTTTACCATACGGATGACCTTTTCATGCAAAACAGCATTCATAAACGGCTGTCTTACGTCCAGACGAAAACCGCCAGGCTCTTCAAAATAGAGCAGTCCCAACTCATCAGCATAATTCATTACGTCAGTATTACCGATAAAACGATGAAAATTCAGCATATTCAATCCTAACTCCTTAGCTATGCGAATTTGCCTTTCAGCCAATTCTTCCGACGGAAAAATACCATTGACTGGCCAAAAACTCCAACTGATGGCCGAGCGAAGCATGATACGTTTTCCATTTAAACGAAAAACAGCATCATCACCTATACCGGAAGCCTCGAACCAACGGAATCCAAAACGGCGGGAATCTTTATCCACCCAGTTCTGTCCTTCGGACAACTCCACCTCACATACATACAGATTAGGATCATCCACACTCCATAATTTCGCATCCGGAGCTGATACAGGAATCTTCAGTTCATTCATACCTTTATTTAATGAGATACCCTTTATCTCTTTAGAATAAACTATTTTTTCTTTATTTTTCCACTCGTACACCGTTATACGAAGATCCTGCTTCGCAGTCTTTCCTTTTTCATTCTGTAATGTCAGAATAGCGTTGGCGGTAGTTATCTGAGGAGTATTCTGCATATAAATATCTGCCACATAAACAGAATTACATACCTTCATACTAACTTTTCCTGTTATTCCTCCAAAGCCATGACCGGGAGGCAACATTTTATCTCCCCACGGAATAGTTCTGTAGTCACGCCAATCATGGTTACCACCCGCATCCGTTATACGTACAGCCAATTGTACCTGTTCTCCTGATTTTATATAAGGAGTAATATCCGTTTCAAAAGGAACATTGTCCACAATCTGATAATCCACTAATCTCTGATTAATAAAAATTTCCGCCCGTGAACGTATAGAGCCAAAATTCAAAAAGACTTTTTGTCCTTTCTTCAATACCGGAATATCCATTGTACGACTCCACCATGTAACTCCTGTAATATCTCCTTCGGGTCCGGACTGAGTTTGAAGATATTCTTCAGCTGTTCCAGGAACCTGTACCGAAAGAGTCTGGGCAGAAGTCAATATATCCCATCCCGCTGTAGGAACAATTACAGGACTTTTCCGTGCCTCTTCCAATGTCAAATAAATATCCTCTGTCTGCCAAGCTGCATTTTTATCCTGCCATAAATGCCATCCTTTTCCTGACAAATCAAAAAATGGTCTCTCCTGTGCTCTCACCCCATAAAATGGACATAACAACAAAAATGCTATGGCAATAATACTCTTCTTCATAATTATCTATTACTTTCTTTTATTAAATTCAATAATAACTGTTGGCCCACTACATTAGCCCTATTCTCGCTTTTGGTATTAAAAGTATTCATCGACTCGTTCATGCCATCAAGATCAACAGGAACTGTATAAGCTTTGACATCCTTTATACATGCAGGAATATCCAATGTAGTAATAATTATTTTTCCACGACCTGCCGGAATAACAGACAAGGCAGAATAAACTTCTTTTTTATGATCGGAAACACAAGCAACCAATGTTTCCCCATTAAAGCAACGCAACCCTACACGATGACGGTTGTAAGTAGCAAAGCATTGATATTCCCAATTAAAGACACAATTGACAGGCAATCCATCAAAAATAGGATGTTCTCTATTGAAAAAGTTCCCACCATACCAAGCCGTACCTAGTTTCTTTGAACCACGATAATCCAAAACTTCTTTATCCGCTAAGAACTCAGCCCACCTTTCCGCATTATCCACAATAATCAATGTATGTCCCTTGTAAACCCATTCCATAATATCACTCATACCACTTCCCCATTGAGTAGGTTCAAAGGCGCCAACCAACAAATAATCTCCCGAAGGTGTTCCTTCTTTATATTCCGGAATATCAAAACCAACTGTTTTCATAAAATTGCTCAGAACGCCCGTAGTATCAGCAATAGAACCATTAGCTGTAATTCCTTTCGTATTCAAACTTACAGCAAACAAAGAATCGTTTCCAGTTGCAAAAGTTTTTTTGCCTTTGACCAACTTTGCTTCAATACAAACATAGCCTGTTGCCCGAGGAACAAAATTCCAGCCGATCTGTAAACATTGACCATATACATTCCCCCCTTTAACATGTACACTAGATACATGGGTAGCCAATACAGTACCTTCCGCATCTTTCGCGATCAATTGAAGAGAATAATTCCCCTTCAAATTCTTTTCATTTACAATATAAGTATCTACTATAGTCGTATCTCCAACATTCAGCACTTTCCGATTCATTTTTACAGCTAAAAATAACGGTTGGTTATAACGAGCCATTACTTCCACATCTCCTTTAGGATAACGATAATTATCAACAATGCCGGAGTGATTTTCCAGTTTCATACTTTCCCAACCATTTACAGCATAAGCATCCACCGTATTACTGATACGAATATTCTCAATTACCCTACCTTGATAATAGAAAGCCACATTCCCCATGGCACGGGTCAAATCATCCACTGTAGGAAATGCTTTGGCAAATCCATTGTGTTTAAGAAACGAATCATATGCATCATACCACTTCATATAATCCATCGCTTCCCATCCAGAAGTAGTGCCAGATTGCAGGATTTCATCCCGAATGAGCTGAAGACGCGGCGGAGTACCAATAGCCCCGTCTTCCCCCCAATAAATAATCTCATCCTTATGATCTGAAAAACGGTGATAGTTATCTTTACCCAAATATAAATTATCATGATAGCAACCCGGACCACCTGCATGATGCCTGTCATACCATCCATAATCATAAAAAGTAGTATCGTTTGGCATCAAGTGCAATTTAAAACGGGCATTCGCCTCATTTTCCGGATTCTCTCCATTACTGGAATTATAAGTTAAGATACGGGTAGGATCCAACGAATGTGCCATACGCATCTGCGCATAATCCTGTACCTGTGGCCAAGCTCCCCGTTCATTATGCAAATTATAAATAACAAGAGACGGATGGTTACGGTCACGTTTAATCATTCGCGCCAATTTTTCATTCCGGTAAGCAAAATAAAACTTGCTTTGCTTGTTATTATCATTAAAGTGACTGATAGGATACTGATTGCCTCCCGGTTCTTCAAAGTATAATAGTCCCAATTCATCAGCATAATCCAAGACATTGCTATGCCCGATAGTACGGTGAAAATTCAACATGTTAAGTCCTAGCTTTTTAGCACTCTCCACTTGTCTCCTAGCCAACTCATCAGATGGAGTGATCCCATTATCCGGCCAGAAACTCCATGAAATAGCTGTACGTAAAACAATTCTTTTTCCATTCAAGAAAAATTGCTTATCTCCATGAATATCCTTCACTTCAAACCATCTGAATCCAAAACGCTGCGTATAATTATCCGTACCTACTGAAACAGACAAATCATAAAGATGAGGAGAATCCGTACTCCACAATTTTGCCGCTGGCAAATGAATATGAAAAGTTTGTTTATTCTCTCCGACAACAAGATTTTCAACAGGGTATTCTTTTCGGTAAAGTACTTTCTCACCTTTATGTTCTTTTACTGTTAAAAGCATTTTCTGAGCCTTCATCGGGTTCTTTGTTTCATTACAAGCCGTCACTTCAACTTCAATAGAATGAGGGTCCGGTTGGTTTTTAATAAAAACATCTCCAATATATAACTTATCCGTAGCAACCAACTCCACTTTTCCAGTTATACCGCCAAAACCATGAGAAGGATTAGTTCTATACTCTCCCCATGTATAGACTTGGGAATCTTTCCAATTAAAATTACCATTTGGATCAGTAATGCGGAAAGCAATCACATTTTCCTGACCAGGTAGAATAAAAGGTGTCACATCTACAGCAAACGGCGTACTATTCACCAAATCATATCCCACCAATTTTTTATTAACAAAAATCTCAGCTCTAAAACGGACAGAAGCAACATTCATCACTATCCGTTTATTTCTCCAATCAGCAGGTACATTTATTTTTGTATCAAACCATGAAACCCCTACATAATTTCCGGTAACTCCAAATGTTTCTCCATTCCATCTCCATAGGTGTTGCTCTACGGTAGCAGGAAGTGTCACCCCTATCTTATCGGGTGTATCAAGCAAATTCCAGCCTCCGGTAGGTATATGAACAGGGAGGTCATGAATATTGACAGGAGGAACATAAAGAGAATCATTTTGCCATACAGCCGAACGATCAAGAGTGATATTCCATAGAGTTTCTGATAAATTGAGACATGCCCTCTGTGCTCTCATAGATGTTACAAACAATAGTACACAACCCGCTAAAACGAATATTTTTTTTATAGCTGATTTCATTTTACCTCTATTTTTCTTTATGGTATATTATAAAAGGAGTATGTTAAGAAGAAATACTTCAATATACTCCTTTTACAAAATTACTTTATTTTGTATATCCGGGATTTTGAGTGAATTCATCTTTATTAGTCACCGCATCCAATTGATTTTGGGGTATCGGACGTAGCATATGATATTCTTGAATATTATCTTTTGCATCCATATTATGCAACTTAACGTATTCAACTAACTTTTTAGTTCGTTTTAAATCAAACCAACGTATTTGTTCTCCACACAATTCCCTAGCCCTCTCATCTAAAATAAAATCGATAGTCAGTTCCGATTCAGTAATTTTCATGTCATTTTCTTTACCTGGTATTGCACGTTTCATCAAGAATTCATTCATCAAATCCACCGCTTCCTGTTTATTCGTTTGCAGCATCGCTTCGGCTGCAATAAAATACATTTCCGGCAAACGAATGACAAATGCATCCCGTTGACACCAATCCTGATTATAAACCGCCGTAGGATCGGCAAACTTATGCATTTCTACAAATTGCGACCTTAAGATAGCTTTACCTTCCGAAGTGTACACGTCATTAACATCCAGCAAACGATACCGCTTTGACGCCCATACTTTTTGTGAATCAGTAGCAGCCGTTTTCATGATATATATGGCCGTATCTCCTGTAGCCATTAAAGGATAAACTTTTAAATCACTCTCGGATAACGGATTCTTGTTAGCGTACCAGGCATCTTTAAACGTCACTTTATAACGCTGATCTATATTCTCATTATATAATTGCAGCAGATACCTGGACGGCATATATCTTTGGAAAGGACGAGCATTCAAGACATCGCGTTCCATTCCGGCTTCCTTATCATATTTCATCACAAAATCAACAATCCCTTTATTACCCGAATTAGTAGCAGTAGCATCAAAAGCATTATTTTCTAATTCTGAGTTGGTGTAATTTATAGAAAAAATTGCTTCTTTGTTTGTACCTCCATCACAATTGGCAATATCCCACATATCACTATAATCAGTATAGAAAGAATAGCGTTGACTATTGATAATATCCTTTGCCAACACAGCGGCCTCAGCATAAAGCGAAGCCTCGCCCGTTGCACAAGCTCTGGTCAAACAAGCTCTTGCTTTAAAAGCTTTAGCTACATCCTGAGTTATTCTACCATCTGTTGATTTGCCTGGTGCCAGTTGATTGACAGCCACATCTAAATCATCAAAAATAACTTTATAAAAATCTTCTACAGACGAACGGTGTGCTTCAGTAACAGCACCCGTTATAGGTTCTGTGTTCAATACCACGTCTCCCCAAGTTTCTGTTATCAACCACAAATAGAAGGCTCTCCAAAACTTAGCCTGGCCTTCAAATGACTTATTTTCAGCTTCGGTCAATACTTCACTTGGCAACAAAGAAATAGTCTGATTACAAGCGCTTAATGACAAATAAAGATTTTTCCAAACATTTCCGATAGTTGATTGGGAGCCATTTAAGTCAATAGTATAATCAGCCAATTGATTTGCTTTATTATCTCCCCCACGCAAAAACAAATCAGTACCAGATTCTGTCATACCAAAACCATCTTCCTGACCATAAAATGTCCTTGCACCCGAATAACAGGAATTCAACGCACTCTCTATTCCAACTTTCGTTTTCATAAATGGATCCGTTGTCAATCCACTTTTATTAGTTTCTTCTAGAAAGTCTTCACAAGAGACATGACATAAACAAAGAAATAATATGCTTATATAATAATAAAATTTTGTTTTCATAATGATCATAATTAAAGATTACAAACTAAGATTGATGCCAAACAACACTTGCTTCGCCAATGGAAAGTCCATACTTCCATTGCTTTCCGGATCATAATTCGGGAAATCCGTGAAGGTAATGAAATTATTCAAAGAACAATAAATACGCAACTTCTGCACCATCATTTTGGATGTCCATTCTTTAGGCAGTGTGTATCCCAATGTAATATCTCGTATTTTCACAAAAGAAGCTTTACGGAATGCCAATGAAGACTGTAACAAATAGCTGTTCGTTGAATAACCACTATTGGGACGAGGATACTCATTGCTAGGATTCTCAGGTGTCCAATAATTTACAGGTGCGCTATTTTCCAACGCACTTGGCTTGTATAGCTGAGTATAGGCATCTTTTACATATTGTCCGATACGACCATAAATAAAGAACATTAAATCAAAATTCTTATAGATGATATTATTAGTTATACCAAACGTATACTTAGGAACTCTTGAAAAAATAACCCGGTCATCCGTAGAGAAAACGCCTTCACCTTCAGAACCTTTAGGTGACATATCTGCCACTTTAATATCCCCTGGCTTAAATCCTCCAAAAGCTTTGGCCTGAACTTCCTCACCTAATTGCCAGATACCAATCTTTTTATAATCATAAAAAACTTGAGTAGGAGAGCCAACAAACCAAAGATTACCTTCATCACGCGTTACACCACTATTTAAAGCTTTAATTTTTTCACGATTCAAACTATATGTCCAATCCGTATTCCAACTAAAATTTTTATTTTGAAACCAAATTGTATTCAATGTCACTTCAATACCTTTATTTTCTGTTTTACCTATATTCTGCATAACAGATGCATATCCAGTAGAACTAGGCAATAAACTTGGAAGTAACAAATCCGAGGTTTGTGAAATATAAGTATCAATTGTACCAGATATGCGATTTCTTAAAATTGAGAAATCCAGTCCAAGATTCCATGTCGATGTTTTTTCCCAAGTCAAATCTTTATTTGCAATCTCGCTAGGATAATATCCATAAACACTACTGCCAAATGTATATACTGATTTTTTAAGTCCTCCTAAAGTAGCATAAGCATCAATTGCACTGTTACCAGCAACTCCCCAACTTAAACGTAATTTCAAATTACTAAAAATATCTTGATCAGCCATAAAGCCTTCTTCTGAAATACGCCACGCAGCGGATGCTGACGGGAAATACCCCCACTTGTGCCCTTTCGCCAAAACGGAAGATCCATCAGCACGCAAAGAAGCTTGGAATAAATAACGTTCATTAAACTTATAATTCAATCGTCCAAAGAAAGAAACCATTTGCGTCTCAATCAATTGACTGGCATTTTCTTTTGAATCAGCATTTGCTCCCAGATCGTGGAATGAAGTCAGAGCAGAAGCTTGGTTAGCTCCACTAGCCAAAACCTTTTCATATCCATAAGCAGTGGTACTACTACCAATCATTGCAGTTAGTCCATGTTTCCCAAATGTTTTGGAGTAATTCAGTATATTCTCCCAAGTATAACGCCAATCGTTATCCGCCTGAACAGAAGAGGTAGATTTTACACCAAGATTAGCTACTGTATTTTTATCTTTATAAATACCTTCCCGACTATCTGTAACATCAATGCCAATAGTGGATTTAAAGAAAAAATCTTTCAGAATATTCACATTCAAATACCCCGAAGCAAACATACGTTTCGTACGAATATTATCCTCGTAAGCACCCGGCTGCTCATCACATAAAGGACTGAATGCAGAACTATTTCCAGGAGCAGGGTTTAATATAAAATTACCATTATCATCATAAGCTCTGCCTATACATGGTATTTTGTTAGCCAAATTCAATGGATTCTGTCTCTTATCCTGATCTTTAAAAGTATATGAAACATTCACACCCACATTGAAAATTTTATTTATCTTATGATCAAGACTAATACGACCATTATAACGTTTCAATACATCATTTTTCAACAATCCTTTATCATCTTGAAAACCAAATGATAATGAATAAGATGTTTTCTCCGTACCACCAGACATACTGATTTCATAATTTTGGGTAATACCGGTACCCAACAATAAATCCTGCCAATCAACCCAATAACCTTTTTCCAAATACTCCAATTCTTCTGCATTGAAAATCAAAGCATCATCCATATATTGATCCGGCGCTGCTGAATTAGTAGTTCTATAGGCCTCTCTCTTTAATTGAGCATATTCTTCTCCATTCATCATACGAGGGTATTTAGCCTTATTTTTAATAGAAACATAAGCATTAAAATCGATTTTCGTCTTTTGTCCCTTGGCTCCGGATTTTGTTGTAATAATAATTACACCATTAGCTCCTTTCGTTCCATAAATAGCTGTAGATGAGATATCTTTCAAGACTTCAATAGACTCAATATCAGTAGGATTAATATCAACAAATGATCCGTAATCTATACCATCGACCAATACTAACGGATTATTGTCAGCTTTAAGAGAACGATTACCACGCATGGTTAATGAAATAGAGGCTCCGGGTTGCCCGCTAGATTGTGTTATATCCAATCCCGCTACTTTACCTTGCAAAGATTTCAACGCATTGGTAGTAGGAGTAGATGTAATATCCGCTGGTTTTATAGAAGATATAGAACCAGTCAAATCACTCTTCTTTTGAACACCATATCCAACCACTACCACTTCATCCAAAGATTGAGTATCATCTTTCATCACAACGTTTATGACAGACTGTTTCCCGACTTTTATCTCCTGAGTAAGATAGCCAATATAGGTCACCATTAATACATCATTCTCGTTTACATCAGCAAGAGAATAATTACCTTCAAAGTCAGTAATGGCACCATTAGTCGTTCCTTTTACCAATACATTTACTCCAATCATAGGCTCACCTGCATTATCTACTATTTTTCCTTTTATCATGGTAGCCTGTCGTGTTTCATCCAAACCGATACTTTTATGAGTAGTTGAAATTAAAATATGATCTCCATCAACTTGATACGTCATATTGGTACCTTGAAAGATTTTATTCAGAATAGCATTTATATTTCCATTCTCTATCTTTATACTTACTTTGTGTTTAGTATTCACCTTATCATTTAACACAAAAAGATAAGATGACTGGCTCTCAATCAAGTGTATCACTTGTTCCAAGCTTTCATTCTTACATGAAATAGTGATACCTTCGTTCCGATCTGATGCTTGTACGTACACTGAACTAAATGACACACATAATAGCAACAAGACTGTTTTCAGTAATCTCACAATAGACCACCGACTTATTGGCCTATCACATACGTTTAAATAAGTTGTTTCCATGTTATTAGATTTTAGTTTTAAAAAAAATATAGTTGTGTTTTATGTATTTGAACCTCTATTTGATATAAATAATTTGTTTGTCCTCATCCTGCTCTATAGTAAAAGGAGCATCTTTCTGCAATAACCTTAACGCATTAATAACCCCTCTACTTTGTCTAAATTTTCCTGTATATTTATAATGTTCCACCTCTTTATTTTGAATAACAATGCTATCTCCAAAATATTTAGTAAAAGTTTTCATGATGTCCTTCAATTTTGCGCTTTTTATACAAATTAATCCCTCACGCCATCGGAACTGGTCATAATCGTGGATGGTTTCCAAATGAATTTTTCCATTTTTATGATAACATACCATTTGATCAGGTTTCAAATAAATATTGTTACCTTTTACTCTGACACGGACTTTGCCTTCAAACAAAGAAGTCTTAAATACATCAGCGTTAGAATAAGCTTCCAAATTAAAATGAGTACCGAGTACTTTGATTTCTCCTTTTGAAGTATGTACATAAAATGGCTTATTTTTATTGGCCGATACTTCAAAATAAGCTTCTCCATCCAACTTTACTTTACGATTATTTGTTGCAAAAACAGAAGGATAACTAAATTTCGTATTAGAATTAAGGCACACAAACGTACTATCGGGTAAAATTATGTTTATTCTTTGACCGGCAG